>OJGX01000352.1_pt1 | contig 23391 bp, 11 predicted proteins | sample 1594661 | NCBI WGS metagenome assembly OJGX01 (sample SAMN05416839, study PRJEB24817) | seawater metagenome | isolation source: Sea water | place: Canada:Atlantic | collected 2013-07 | reverse complement strand
GAGATCATGCCTAGTCTCGTGGGCTCGGAGATGTGTATAAGAGACAGGAGTACGCCAAGGGGCAAGAAACTTACATTACGTACTCTTTCTCATCTTCCCGGAGATATTCCTAGATGGCACTTTTTGGCCTCTGACGGTGGGCTTTGCTCCGCGTTAGAAGCCACACTTGCAGTTTTTGGTTTTATCGCTGGAGCGGGTGAACACCTCGGAATTGATCCCGGCCGCCCAAACGTGCCATCGTATGGATCCAAAATCTACCATCTGGGACCCATTGGATTCGTTCAGATCGGTAGGACAGCCGCTAAAAGATTGGCGGATCTTGGATCTGCTGTTGTCCGTAAGGTGTCGGCGTTAAGACTAGATGACGAGGTGAAACAGCAGTATGTTGAAGGGGCCCATACTTATTTGAGTAAAATGCGATCACAGACATACGGTGCCTTGGTAGTAGACTATGATGGCACCACATCTCAGGTTGGTGATAGGGATGCTGGTGTTGCGCCGGAATTGGTTGGCAAATTGATCGAGCTACTTGAATCTGGTGTTGCGGTATTTTTTGCGACCGGAAGAGGAGATTCCATCCACAAACCTTTGAAAGCTGCTTTTCCTACGAAAACCTGGCGGCGAATTCACATAGGATACTACAATGGTTCGTTCTGCCTTCCACTTTCAAGAAGCGACAGATTCGAAGCCTCTCTACCTCGACACTCCCGCTTGAGAACGGTAGAGAGGCGAATTCGCAGCCATCCACTGATTTCCGAGAATTGCGAGATTGAGAATAAACATTGCCAGATTACTTTGAAAGTACGTTCAGGTGTCTCAAGTGAATCATTGTCTGGAATTCTTGCCGAAATTATCCTTGGTCAATCACGGTTGGGAGTAAAATTCTTCACATCGTCTCATTCCATAGATATTCTACCTAGACAGACATCTAAGATGGTGTGCATTAGGTCTGCAAAAGCAATGCTATCTTCCAAGGCTGGTGTGCTAGCAATCGGTGATTGTGGAGCTTTTCCTGGAAATGATTTTGAGTTGTTACAAACGGAATATTCTTTAAGTGTAGATAGCGTTTCGACTAATATATCAAGTTGCTGGAATTTTCTCCCGATCGGAGTGAGTCATACAGATGGAACTGCCGAGTATTTCAGAAGGATCGAAGTTATGAAGGAAAGCTTTTCGCTTAAAATATAGTCGTTATGCACCACGGATTCGCACTTCGTTATTTGGCCAATGCTCTAAACTGGGATGAACGCGAAGAGGAAGAAGAAACCAAGTGGTTGCGATTGATCTCAGAATTCAAGTACGACAATTACCATGATTTCTTGGTGGGTTCACGATTCGTTGAATCTCTTCTGGATTGGATTCTTCAGTTCAAAACGGAGGATAGGCGGATCGCTTACAGATTTGTTAGAGAACGTCTCGTATTCATAAGCATTTCGGAGATGAACCACCTCGTTCGTCGCGCTTACCCAACATTCATCGCACCCTTCGTCCTTGCTCGGGCTGCTGGGATCGTTGGTGTTCCTGACTATTTAGTGCGTTCAAAACGGCGCAACGTAGAACTTGTCAATCGGATTAGTAGGAGAACGCTCTATCTGGGGCTCAGTGATGGAGCTCGGTTGGATGTTTTCCGGCGTCATAATTCAACGACTGTCTGTAACGAACAAATTGTTTCAAATTATCAGATTGACACGGGGAAATGGGACGACCTTATGGGGGAACTGAAGAAGGACTCTGGTGACTCTAACGCTGTGTTCGATATAGTCGTCTTGTTGGACGATTTTACTGCCAGTGGGACATCACTTCTTCGAAGGAAAGCGACTTCATGGAGCGGAAAGCTTCCAAAAACTCTGAAGATGATTAAGAAGCATCGCTCCAATCTTGCCGAAGATTGCGATTTTCTTGTCCATCACTACGTCGGAACCGAGACTGCTCGCGAAGTTTTGGCAGAGAACGCGAAACAATGGGACGCTTTCTCGGAGCTTACGACCGGTCGTTTCCAACGTACGTTTGATTTGATATTGAAAAAGGAATTATCTTTGACCCGAGAGAACTGCGGTGAAATGCGTAGGCTGATCGAAGACTATTACGATCCATCGATCGAGACTGCACATCATCGAGTTGGCGGAACGAATGACATTAAGTTTGGTTTTGGCGAATGCGGATTACCGTTGGTAATCGAACACAACACGCCGAATAACAGCCTTCCAGTTCTGTGGGCTGAATCGGCGCAAACGAGTTCGGGTGGGCATAGTATGAAACCCTTGTTTCGTCGTCGAGAGCGTCACGCTTAATTTAGCGAGCTTATGCCGAATCCATTTGCAACCCGAGCAACTGAGCATATTCCGAGCACGGAAGGCTTTCTTACAGTTGTTACAGCTGATCCATTGGCTCAGTATTTTAAAAAATATGCTGAGGACAATAGACTTTTTCAAAAACTTATATGTGTGAATGGGACGCCCGGTTCGGGGAAGACTACCATGGCTCGATTGCTAGACTTTGCCACGCTCTCGACATTGATGCAGGGAGCGGGAAATGAGAACTACAAGGCAATTATATCAACACTGAATGCTTGCTCCTTCTTGCGTAAAGGAAAAGTCCGTGTTGCTTCGTGCCGGATCCCTCTGGAGAGTGACTTTCAAGAGCTATGGCAGCTTCCGTATAGTGTCGCAGTTCGAAACGAGCTATTAATGAGATTGATTCAGGCAAGGGCGGCCTTGGGTTGGCTCTCTCAGTTTGAAAGGGCTTCGATTGCACTGGATCAGGTTAGGATCCGTGTTCGCGAGAATTTTGAGGATCTGGCGAGCTTTTTTGGGGGGGTGGAGGCGCCGTCGATCTTGCTTCGAGCGAGAGAGGTTGAGAAAGCGATTTATGGAATCTTGGGTGCTCTGATTGCACCCCCAGAGACTGAAATCGAGGAAAGGTTTGTTGCCCCGTATAAGCTCTTCGACTGTCTGGTATCGTTCGAAATCCCAACTGGTACTGCGGAGCGTATTGGGTTGGAGGAATCGATAGCACCTTTGATTATCTTGGATGATGCACATTGTCTCCATGTTGATCAGTTGCATGTCTTGAAAGAGAAGTTGACAAAGCGTGAGGTCCGGATTTCAAGGTGGATACTCTCACGATTGGATGTTCTTCAGCCTCAGGAGCTCTTCGAGTCGATTTCAGCCGAGCAACGTGACGGTGGTTCTGAGATGCCGGGTACGACATCAGGGCGTGATCACGTTACGGTAAACCTTCAGAATTGTGATCGATCGCGAGCTCGACGGGAGTTTAGGGCCTTCGCCAGGAGAATGGGGGGCAAGTATATTAGGTTTATGGAAGCCTTTCAGCAGAATGGTATACAAGATCTTGACAGTATTTTACCAAGGAATGTCGAGCAGCTCGCTGAGAGTAATCTTGCCAAACTTGAGAAATCCACGAAATCGGTTGCGAAAAGGTTTCGCGTCGGTGTTTCTCGATACAGGCAATATGAAGAAATGGTTGACCTGTTCGCAGTGAAAAAAGGGGGGGTGGGTCGAGATGTGCGGTTGGCGATGTTGAGAGTGGTTTTGGCTCGATATGGAAAGCGAATTCCTGAACAAGAGTTGCTGTTTGCTGAGGAAGGGCCTGAGCCGTCTCGGCCGCTTAGAGCTGACGGGGATGTTTATGATGCTGCTCGTATTCACCTCTACCATGACTATGACCGCCCATACTACGTTGGTATCGATTCAGTGTGTGATGCGTCTTCTGAGAATGCAGAGATGTTCCTGCGACTCACCAAACCATTGGTAGAAGCATCTGAGGCAAATCTGCTGAAACAGCGAAAGCCCTCACTGGACCCTCGACGACAGCAAAGACTGTTGAAGGAGAGAGCTGATTTCATTGTAACGGACTGGAATTTTCCTGAGCATAGAAAGCTCAGAAAGGTAGCCGATTTCATCGGGATGAAGTGCTTGGAAATTACACGACGAGTGAATGCACCCCTGGGAGCTGGGGCGAATGCATTTGGTGTCCTGAATGAGGATTTCAAGAATCTGGAGCAGAAGTATCCAGAGTTGGCGAGAGTACTGAAGTTTGGTGTTGCATACAACGCGATTTCCTTGGTCCCTTCGTACCCGTGTAAGAACAAACTGTGGTGCCTGCTCGAGCTGGGGGGGCCTTTGATGGTTCACTATGGTCTTCCGCTGAAGCGAGGCGGTTTTGTGGAAGGTGCTCTCTTGGAATTGGATTCAATTGTGAAGGAACAATGAGAGGTCGTTGGGACACCTGCGTAGTGCAGACGGATGTTGAGTTCGATCGTTTTTTGAGTTCTTATATAGATCAAGCAAAGAAGGTGTGCTTTGTTATCGGTGGCGCAGGCTTTGATCCTAGATCTACAGTGTTGGCGAGACGCCTTAAACAGCTTTCAGTGGCCAGTGTGAGAGGAGTATTCTTTCGAGAAGAGCGGGAGCTTCCCCAAGATCGGTTGCGCCGACTGGCAGACAAGAACCAAGAAACGTTACTGTCGCTGATCAAGTCTGCGGAATTCCCTGAAATAAGGGTTTTTGCCGAAGGGACGACGCCCATCGGGGGGCGGGAAGTGGTCAAGTACATCAATACTTGCCAGATTGATGATGCATCTGACATTTTTGTAGATATTAGTGCTTTATCGACGGCAGTGTTTTTCCCGCTTGTTCGCTTTCTCTTGGAGCGACGGTACGCAGATAGGAAGACTAACATTCATCTTTTTGCTGCTGAGAAAGCTGTTATTGACCACAACATTCGTGGAGTACCTTGTGATTCTGTATCTCTTGTGCATGGTTTCAGAGGGGCAGAGTCGATCAATCCAGATTCAACTAACGCCCTTCTGTGGCTCCCTACTCTCGCTCCAGGTAATGGCGCCATACTGGAAATGGTTCACAGGTATTTGTCCAAACCAGCTACTCCAATTGATGTTTGCCCAATCGTGCCGTTTCCTGGTCATGACCCAAGGTCACCCGATAATTTGATCTTCGAATATAGAGAATTGCTCGTGAATTGGAATACTGACTGCAGAAACCTTCTCTACGCTGCTGAAAGCGACGCGTTGGATGCCTATCGTACGATTTGTTCGATCCATGATTCTCGTAGCCGAATTTTCGCTGGACTGGGTGGCTCAACGATTGTCCTTACTCCCATAGGAAACAAAATGCTCGCAGTGGGAGCTATGCTTGCTGCCATTGAGAATGGCTTACAGGTGGCAATAGTGGAATCGCTCGGATACGACGAAAACTGTGTCTTTGACCCAGGGGAGTCAGTCAGTTCGCCGGCATTTAAACACTTATGGCTTTCAGGCGAGGACTGTGAAGAATCGTAATTAAGGACTCGACGATATCAATCTTCGAGGCAAGACTGCTCTGGTGCATGTCGATGATTTAAGCCAACAACTGCCCATTACCCATCTGAACAGGCCACAGGCACGGATTTCAGTCGGCGCAGGGTTGGTTGCACTCGATTGGCTGCTGATCGGCAAAGATCGGGTACGGCCAAATGAATCCTATGCCGGCGGATCATGTGGGAATGTGATGGCGATTTTGGCATTTCTGGGATGGGAGTCCTACCCTGTTGCGAGACTAGGAACGGACCACCGAACGAATCGATTGATCAAGGACCTGGAGCGGTGGGACGTCCATACTGATTTTTTGTTGAAGCAGCAATATGGAACAACTCCCGTGATTATCGTGCGTTTGAGAGAACAACCTGACGGTTCCTTTGCTCGACGGTACGAATGGAAGGATCCTCGTTCTAAGAATTGGCTTCCCCAATACCGCCCACTGCCAAAGAGATTGGTGGCTGGTATGTTACCGAAACTGCCCGCTGCACGAATTTTCTACTTCGACCGCGCGGAAGCAAGTGTTTTGCTTCTTGCAGAGAAGATGAGAGACCGGGGTTCCATAGTTTTCTTCGAGCCATCGTCGACCCGAAACAATCATTTGTTCAGCAAATGTCTGGCTGTGTCTGACATCGTAAAATACTCTGCGGAAGTATTCGCTGACCCGCTAGACAACCCAAACAGTCAATCACCGAAAATCGAGATTCAAACCAATGGGGATCGAGGATTAAGGTACCGAGTAAAATCTAACTCAGCTAAACCGGGTGGATGGCACCTTTTAGCTCCATTCCAAACGGGTGGAAACCTAGATTCAACTGGATGTGGTGATTGGTGTAGTGCTGGAATTATCACTAAGCTTTGTGAAACTTCCCGTACTGACTTCTTGAGATTAAGTATTCCAGAAATTCAAAGCGGAATTCAATTTGGTCAAGCATTGGCAGCCGTGAATTGCGAACACCTGGGAGCCCGTGGTCCCATGTATCACCTCGACAGAAACCAAGTCCTATCTAGAGTTCAGAAGTTGTGCGAGACCTAAAGCGGCTAGCTCAGTGTCGCTGGTCAATGTGCTTTCCCGTCCGAGGGAGATGGACCCTGAATTGCCCCAGTTGATTCCTAGCGCTCGTTTTGGCAGATATGCATATAGGCTCAGAATCATCTTTGAGTTGCCAACAAGAATATTTTGAATTATCACCGTATCTTACAGGGCATCTGAAGTGACTTAGGTTATCTTTGCGGTGCGTGCGTCAGCGAATCAAGCGGCATCACCTTGTAAATGGTGATTTATCAAATGAGGGAGGCCTTACAGCGTTCTGGACGTGAATTTCGATTTGGTTGTTCTCTTCTGTCGATCAACAATGCGAATTGCGGGAAATGTCTCGCTCTTGATTGAAGTCTGAACCTTGCGTCTAGTAGAGTCGTCTTCTGATATCGCGCTGAACCAAATTGGTCACGGTTCTTTACGCGAGAGCTGCTTGATGTCGGAATTGGTATTCAAGTGTGGTAGCCCGAGTAAGTTCTGGGGTTTCTTGTGAATGAGTTCATCTAGCGAAGATGGCAGAGAGCAAATCCGACCCGTTATTTGGTCTATCCTAAGACGGGGCGTCGCTCTCTTATTGAGCTACTTGATCTCTGGTGGAGTAGAGTTGGTTTCGGCGAGCGAGTTCAAGTTTGATCTTAGCGGGCGACCGGTTCCAGAGTTTTCGGTGCTGCAGTATCGTCTCACACCGCCAGTGATGGTGCCAGGCTACGAACCCAAGATCTCTTCCTTTTCGCTGGTGGGACGAATTCAGCACGGTCTGATGTCGGCAGGTGTGCGGTATCAGGAACCTGTGTCGTTTTGGGAGCATCCTTTTGTTTACAAAAACAATCACTATCCCAATGTGCCATCTGGAGAACTCCCACACGCGGGAAGCCAGTGGGAGATGGTCGGGTCTCAATGGACTGTGAAGCATGGGCTGCCGAGCAATAAAGTTGTTTCCCTTTGTAGAACAAGGGACGGATTTCTCTGGGTGGGAACGGAGAACGGGTTGGCGAGGTTCGATGGAAGATCGTTTCTGACATATGATCGTGAAAATACGCCTCTGATGCGGAGGTTCGGATCGAGAGTGGAAGCTCTTTTTGACGATGGGGATGGGACTCTCTGGATAGGGCTAGATTCCGGAGTGATTCGATACATCAACGGAAGCTTCACTCCGTTGCCTGAGAAGGATTCACTGCACGGTATCCGAGTCAAGGGATTTACGGCTCGCGGGAAAGGGGGAGTCTGGATAGCGACGCGAGAGGGGGTATACGTTTGGGAAGGGCATACTCTGAGTGAGTTTGAGATTGAGGAGATTACAGCTAGGATTGCGGCCCAAGTGATTCTTGAGAACAGGTCCACGCTGTGGATAGGCAGTCAGAATGGCTTGATAGAGTACGACATTGAATCGGAGGCGCTTGTTTCGCAGCACTTTATTCCAGGCCAAGACGTCGTGTTCCGAAAGCCCTCAATACGGGTTATGCAGGTGGATATCGACCGCGATGATGGGGTTTGGGTGGGGACATCTGACCTAGGCTTGTGGCACCGCTCTGCGAGCGGAACAGATTTCGAGCAAATTGAATGTGTGCCCGAGTGGTCCCAAGGAAATCTCTGGCCACAGATTACGCGCTTTGATTTGGATGATGATGGAAATGTATGGATGGTTGATGGAAGCCTATCTGTTGGCCTTTCGGTTCTTCCAGATGGGGAGGCTCAGATTAGACCTCCTGTCTTAGGAGGAACAATAGGTCAGGGATTTGCGGTGATGTGCGACCAAGAAGGGGCGATATGGATCGGCTCTCGAGAAGGATTGTTTCAATTCAAGCGACTGCCCTTCTCCACTTTTTGGTATGACGGAGCTGGTCAGTCGAATAGTTTTTCAATGGGTAATCGGTGCCTTTTCGAGGGGGCTGATGGAGAACTGGTTTCCATTCGCTCTGAATCGTTTCTCGTGTGGTCTGGAATGACCTTGATTCTGCCGAGCCTAAGGACCGACGTCGGTCTTAGCCACACAGGTTTTTTTGACGAAGCAGGGAATCTGTGGGTGGGGCATGGTTGGGGAGGAATCACGCAGGTGATGGCTCACGGAGCGAAATCGCCGTTGAAGAATCACGTGGAACCAAAGCTTGGTGAGCTTGGTGTGATCTCGAGTAATTGTTCCCGCGCTGAGGGAGGTAGGTGGTTTGGAAATGCGGAAGGGGTTTATCAGAGCCGGGCTCCTTATGACAGTGCTGGAATCGTTGTTGAGGATATCGGTTGGGTTTCAACATTGTGTGAGGACACTTCCGGACGTCTCTGGATAGGGACTCGAGAGAAGGGACTCTTCTCCTGGAAAGATGGAGACCTCAGAGCGTTTGGAAAATCCGCAGGCCTTCCAGCGACAGATATTCATGCTCTTTTCTGGCATGGTGATGCCCTCTGGATAGGTACAGGTCAAGGCATTTGCCGCTTTCATGAAGGACACATTCAAGATCTCGGTGTAGTTAGTGATATGCCCAAACGGCCTATAGGGGGAATCATAGTCGATCGATTTGGAGCTCTGTGGATGAGCCATGATGGAGGGTTGTCGCGAGTTGACGTGGGAGAGCTCGACGACTACTTGATCACTCCAAGTGAAGCATCGAGGCCAGCCATCGCCCACTACGACTCGGAGGATGGGATGTTGAGTGTTCAGAATGTGACATTTGCAGATCGCATCTGTTTGGAAGGGCGTGACGGCCGCTTGTGGTTTGGCAAAGCCAGTAATCTAGTAAGTGTAGACCCAGAACGGTTTGTTCATGCAGCTCCTGCCCCCAGTGTATCGATTGATAAAATCCGGGCAAACAATGTCACATTGAAGGGCGTTCGAGAGGTGACCGTCCCGGCTGAAGGACGCCGGTTAGTGGAGGTTCATTTCACTTGCCCCAGCCTATATGCTTCGGACCGTCTCATGATTGAATACAAGCTCGATGGAATTGATGCTGACTGGCGAAGGGCGAACCTCGCCGGGAAAGCGGTCTATCCACTTTTGCCCACTGGACGGTTTACCTTTCGTGCCCGGGCACGGAATCACGAGGGCCGGTGGAGCAAGCAAGATACGGTTCTTTCGGTGATAGCCTTACCCAGGTATTGGGAGACGATTGGGTTCAGAGCAAGTCTCGCAATGAGCTCTCTTGTTCTTTTGCTTTCCATTGGTTTTTGGAGATTTCGGATAATGAAACGAAGACTCGAGCAGCGTAGTGGTGACCGTATCATGGCGGAACGAGAGCGAATTGCTCGTGAGATTCACGACAGTCTCGGATCGGTCATTGGCCAAGCGAACAAAGCTAAATTGGAGGCACACGAATTGGAAAGGTTAGTTACAGAAACCGTTGAGGATCTTCGAGATTTAGTTTGGTCGATCAATCCGAGGGACGAAAGTTTGGAAGGACTCGTGAAATTTGTGGCTGGCTACAGCTCGCGGTTTACTGAGAGCGTTGGTCTGAGCCTCGATTTGGAGTTGCCCGACGTAGGTTCAAGGACAAAGCTTGATCCAACCGTTCGGATTCACTTGGTAGGTATTCTGAAAGAAGCGTTGACGAATGTTGCGAGGCATGCGGATGCGGAGCGAGTTTGGGTGCGTCTGGAATTGGATGGTCAGAATCTGGAACTGAGTATTGCCGATGATGGGCGTGGGGTAAATCAAATGAAAAACACCTCTGGTAGGAGTCACCGTTCGATGGAAGGTATAGGCCTGTCCAACATGATGGCACGGGCGGATGACGTTGGTGGGTGTTTTAACGCTGAGACGAGGTCTGGAGGAGGAACTGTGATACGAATTTCCATACCGTCGCGCCGATTACAGATATTTACTGCCCTCTCGGAATAGAACGGTCTGATGTATCCGGCGAAGCCGATTGACCACGGTCATCATTGTCTCACAATCGTAGGAAATGAGGTGGTTTGTGGATTCTTTGAAGCTACTAAGTTGGTGCTTAGTTTTGTTGATGACCTTGTGGCTTTCTTGTATCCGATTCCTGATAGTAGTTCTCGGTGTTCGCCGGAGCGAGGCCAGTCATGAGGCTAGATCTCATGGCATACAGGCGATCATCCATTCGATTGCAATTGACTGAATATGTTGACTGCTTCGATTTGAGAATGGGCTCCAAGCCGTTGGAAGATGTTGCTTAGATGTCTCTTTACCGTATTGGTTGAGATCCCCAGTAGCCTCGCGATCTCCCCTCGTTGTTTGCCCCGCGCCACCAGTTGGAGTATTTCTCGTTGACGGATGGTTAAAATCTCGCTCGCACCCCGTGCTTCAAAGCTTCGTAGTGCCGAGATGATTTGGCGAGCGACCCCAGCATCCAACGAGGCATGACGGTGGATCATATCCGAGATCGCTCCAAGAGTTTGTTCGGCAGAAGTTCCTTTGATGTGGTAGCCATCTGCTCCGAGTGTGAGACATTCGAAAATTCTTTCCGGTTGATTCTCCACTGTCAGCATCATGACGGTGACTTTTGGCGCGGATGATTTGATTCTTGGTATTGCCTCCAATCCGCTTATGTCTGGGAGGTTGATGTCGAGGAGGATGAGGTCTGGCTGTTGGGACTGTAGTCTTGTAAAGGCAGATCCCATATCAGGACATGCAAAAACGACGCTCCATCCGGGCTGTTTCTCGATAAGGTCGCGAAGAAACTCACGATAGGAAATGTCATCCTCGATCAGGCCAAAAGTCGTGATTGTGTTGGACATGTTCGATGTGCTCGCACTTTTCGCGTGTTCAGTCAAGTGCATGCAATGATCTGGAGAGGTATGATTTCGGCCCAGTTCTTGCGCAGATCTCGAGAATTACACGCTCCGGGCAGCACTGTGCAGCTTTATTGGGAGACATGCCTATGGCCCACCCGGGCCATGGACTGAGGTAGCTTTTTCCCCTAGGGTTTCACCCATCATACCAAGACTCTGATATGATAGATTGGCACCTTAGGATGAGGATTGTTTATTGTTGGTCGGAAGGAGTTGTACTCCGTGACTTGCTAAAAGGTCGCATCTTCGCCTGGCTCGGAGTGTGGATCACTCTCCAGAGTATATCTGCATCGCCACCGAGGGTCACAGAAGTGATTGTTAACGGTGGAGAAATCCAGCGGTCGAAGGTGACATCGATCGAGGTTGTTTTTAGTCAGGGCGTTTCTAACCTAGCGACGGTCGCTGTTCTGAGAATAAATCCTGAAGACGAAGTCATCGTTCCTCGGGCCACTTCTTTAGCTTGGAGCGCTGACCGGCTAAGTGGGACTTGGACGTTTCCCGATGAGGTTGGACAATCTCTCCCTGGAGGGAATTTCGAAATTTCGATATCGAGTAGCCAAATTGTCAACGATGCTGGTGAGAGTCTCGATGGAGACTCGGATGGAATATCCGGCGGTGACTTTTCCTTACCCCTGTTTAGGCATTTTGGTGATAGCGATGGGGATCGGGATGTGGACTTTCTAGATGCCAGTAGGTTTCGTGATGCGTTGAACACTGCTGAAGGCGATGTGAGCTACGTTGCTGCGTTCGATTTCGATGGGGACGGTGGTATCGGGTCGCTCGATCTAGCTGAGTTCAGAGAAAACTACCTGTCCTATCTGCCATTGATTCCAGCAGTCCCGGTCGTGAATTCAATTGTGGACCAAACCAATGAGGGAGAACTGGTGGTCAACGGAATTGCTGAATCTGAAACTTTAGTCAGAATTGTAAACGCAGGCACCACTGTAGAGGTAGTTGCTGACAATGCTGGTAGCTTCAGCGCGCTCGTTCCGCTGAGACCCAATGGAATCAACGCAATCGCCATTTCTGCTGTCGGACAGGGAAACGTGGCAAGCCCTGTAGTGCCAATTTCAGTAACTCAGGATTCCACTGGCCCAACCCTGACAATTGAGCACCCTGTTGGTAATCTGGTCACCCACTCTGATAGAATCAACGTGTTCGGCAGTGTCAGCGACCTTCTAAGTGGATTCGAAGGTTTGGAAGTGAATGTTGCGGTCAACAATGGTGAGGAGAGAGCCGCATCGATTGACAGGGAGATCGGTACGAATGGACGCTTTGAGTTATCTGGAATTCCGGTAGAAATTGGCGTTAACACTATCAGTGTGATTGCTCGCGATCGCCTCGGAAACAGAACGGGGCGGTCAGTTTCGATTTCGAGGTCGGATCAGGCCCCTCGTATCGTCGTTGTGTCAGGGGATGAGCAAACCGCGCGGCGCAACCGCCCTCTTGAGAAGCCGTTGATCGTGCAAGTTTTTGAAGAAGACGGCGCACCTTTAGTTGGCCAGATCGTGACCTTCAAGCGGGTCAGAGGAGATGGACGACTGTTGTCTGAGGAGGAACGAGGCAACAACGGGAGTCTGGTGCAAGCGCTGACGGATTCAGAAGGAATTGCTAGTGCGGAATTCGTGCTTGGCTCCAATGCAGGTGTTCTAAATAACTGGGTGGAGGTCACGAGTGTCGATGTCTCTGGAGAAGTAATATTTCGTGCTAGTTCTGAGCCTAATCCCCCAAGCCAGATCAACATCAGTGGAGGAGAAGGCCAGAGAGGTGAAGTGCTAGGGCGAGCCTTGGAGCCCCTCGGCGTGTGGGTAAGTGACGGACTTAATGGGGTCCCCAATGTGCCTGTAGTATTCCAGGCGATTCGAGGACTGGGGCGTGTTCACGGTGAAAGAATCTTCACGGTAGTGACGGACTCCACGGGCCATGTTGAAGTGCCGTTCGAATTTGGTCCTTCAGCTGGGATTAATCTGGTCGAGGCCAACTTCTCTTCGAATACCAATGACTCGGTGGTTTTCAATCTTTTGGGGCTGGAACGATTCGTTAATCAGCCGACGACGTTTGTTGGTATCGTGCTTGATAACTCGAACCTACCGATCGGAGGTGCGACTGTGACGGTGGAGTCTGGAGGCCGAAGTTCTCTGCCTGTCGTCTCCAACGAGAATGGGGTGTTTGAACTGTCCGGTATTGTACCTGGTGCCGCTCAACTACGTGTGCGTGGGCAGACTGCGGACCTACTAAATGGAAAGCCAATCATTCAGGGAACGAGCTCGCGATTCCCTGATTTGGTCTACCAAGTTAACGTTGTTGCAAACGCAAAAAACTCGCTCCCGACGCCCGTCTTGCTGCCAACTCTAAATCCAGCGAATGAGGTTATCTATGACGGAACGAAGGATGTTTCATTGACGGTGGAAGGGATAGATGGAGTCGAGTTTGAGATTGTCGCGGGATCCGTTGTTCTTGAAGACGGCTCAATTCCTTCCCCAAGTGATCCGTTAACAATAAGTCTGAATCAGGTTCACATTGACAACCTCCCTATGCCTCTACCAGATGGCACAGCGTCCCTTTTCGCCTGGACCTTGCAGCCCCCTAACATGCACATGGATCCTCCGGCTCGTGTGGAACTGCCGAATATGAGTGCGCTCGCTCCCGGTGCTCAGGCAAACATCCTTTCGTTTGATCATGCTACCGAACGGTTTGAGGTTGTGGCAAACGCTAGGGTTTCAGAGGACGGCGCGTTCGTTCGATCCTTGGATGGGGAAGGATTGAGTGTCTCTGGATGGGGAGGAATTTGCCCTCCTTACACAATTGACGGTGACGTTGGAAGTGACGGCAATGACGGCGGACCTGATGGTCTGAACCCAGTCGAGGATACGGAGGACTGCCCCAATCCCTCGTTTTCCAACAATGACGCGTGTCCAGTCTGTGATTCAACTGGAAAGCCAGTCGTTTACGGAACCGGAGAAGAGGTTCTGACTGTTGAGGATTTGAGAATCCCTGGACGAGGTATGGACTTTGTGTGGCGGCGAACTTACCGGAGTCGGTACGATTACAATGGTCCTTTGGGATTCAATTGGGACATTTCGTATAACGAGAGGTTGGAAATTATGGAGAATGGAGATGTTAAGCGGCTTAACGGCATGGCGCGGGTTGATTATTATCGCCTTGATCACGGGGCCGGCGGCTACGTTTCTCCTGGAGGATTCTTTGACGTTCTAAAAGCGAACACAGATGGAAGTTACACACTTCGCGACCCTACGGGCAGTAAGACTCACTTTGATCGAGTCGGAAGAATGACTACCAAGGAGGATCGGAATGGGAATAGAATTCAGTTTGAATACGAGGATAATCGCCTAAGAACCATTACTGATACGCTAGGACGCAACATTGAAGTTTTTTTCAATTCAGCTGGTCGAATCGAACGAATCAGAGATTTCACCGGTCGTGAACTACTCTATACCTACAACGGTTTTGGTGATCTTGTTCAAGTCCGAAGCCCGGTAGTAATCGGTACGTCGACGGCCAACGACTTCCCCGAAGGAAAAATCACGAGGTATTCCTATCTCTCTGGGTATTCGGAAGGGCTAGAGGCGTTAAATCACAACCTTTCGTCGATTACCGATGCTAAGGGGCAGCGCTATCTGGTCAACAGATACGGAACAGACCCAGATTCTTTTGAGTATGATCGAGTCGTCCTGCAGCAGTGGGGCGATCAAGAGCAAAAGACCAGTTTTCACTACAAGGAACTAAATCCGCAGATCGCCGAAGTGACTCCTGATACGCCCAAGGTCAAAACCACGATAATTGACCGAAAAGGAAACAAGAGGGTTGTGATTTCTAACAGTGTTGCACGGGTTATCGAAGAGCAGGTGTTTACTAATAGAAACGTCAACCCCAATGATCCGGATGTCTTCATAACCCGAAGAACATACAATCGCGACGGGCTCTTGATTTCCCAAGTGTTTCCAGAAGGAAATTCTGAAGTCTACATCTACGATGCTTTAAATCCTGATCGATCGATGCAGTTAAATCTGCTGAAAATCACAAGAATTGCGGGACCCCGCGGGGGGGATCAGTCTGAACTTACGCGATCATTTACCTATGAGCCAATCTACAATCAGATTGCTACGATCACCGAAGAACGGGGAAACGACCTTAATTACGTTCCGCAGAATGGTGGGAGACAGAATGCCGAGAGATATTCAGAGCGATTCTTCTTTGACTATCAGGAGGGGAGCAACATTGCGGCCCTTGCACTCGAAACTGGTATCTCGGAGGAGGTACTCGCCGCGAAACTGGAAGGAGCCAGAATCGCACTCAATCTAGGAGATCTGAATGAAGACGGAATAACCAACCAGGTGAACGGCAACCTGATAAGGAATGAAAAGCCGTCTGTAACGTTGATTGATGGATCAACTCAGAAGATTGGAAGTGACTACTCGTATAATCGCTTTGGACAGATAGTTTCAGAAACCGATCCAGAGGGTTACCTGATCGAATATGTATATCACCATGAGAATATTCCTCACGGAGATCGTGGATCAATCGTTGAAATCAGCAACTCAACTGGGGGGTATCTGGCGGCAACGATTGAAGACAGTCGAATGACTTCAAGACGCGATCCTGAGCTTCCGCTGCTGAAGATCCGAAACGAGTATTTCTATGATCACGTAGGGAACGTGATTGAGGCGGTTGACGGAAGGGGAAATAACACCCTCTATGAGGTCAATGCCTTGAACCAGATTATCAGAAAAAGCTTAGAACTTCCCTTCCGGTATGAAAAGGTTCATTACTACGACGCCAATGATAACTTGATAAGAAAAGACGTTGAGAACGTTGATGCAAACGGACCTGGGCTTGAAACCGATTCGAATCCATTTGTCACCACAACCTACCGATACGATGTCCTTAATTTCGTTGTGGAAGAACGCGAGGAGGTCTCCTTATCTGAATTCATAACCACCCGATACGAGTATGACAATAATCAGAATCTCGAGAAACTGGTTAAACCCGAGGGCAATGTCATTCACACGATCTATGACGAACGCGATCTTGTCTACTCCGTGACAAGAGGTTTCGGCACACCTGATGCGAGCACTTCCAGCCGAACCTATGACGGCTCTAGGAACGCCATTGTGAGCGTGGACGCCGAGGACAATAACGGAGATGGGACCCCCGAAACGACGCGCATGGAATATGACGGATTTGATCGACTAAGAAGCATCTTGGACGCGGAAGGAAACCGGAGGAACTACTACTATGATCCTGTAGGCAACCTTGCGAGAGAAGAAGTGCTCGGACCAAACGAAGGGCCGAGTCGATTGAACAACACCGAGTCCGGCAATGCGTTACTGAGTCGCCGGGAATGTAGCTTTGACGAGCTCTCGAGGCGTTATCAATGTGATGATCTCCTCTTCGCAAACCTGACTACAGTTGGCCCGGAGGGTCCTCTTTCACCCGGCGATGGCTACGTGACGGTGCGATATCAATTCGACCACAATAGCAGAATGCTAGGAGAAACAGACGACAACGCGAACGCAACGAAGTTTTTTTACGATGGAAGGAACCGACTGATCCGTGTCGAGGATGCTGTCGGAAACCTTGAGTCAAATGTATTCGACGAGAACGATAATCTCGTTGCAATGATCGAAACAGACGTCAGTCCCGAGGGGTTAGTCCCAAACGAAATTTTCACTACGAGGTATGAGTATGACTCACTTGATAGGCGAACGAAAGCAACCAACAATCTACAGAACGAGACAGTTTATGAATATGACAGTAGAGACAATCTCGTGCTGATCGTAGATCCCCTCGGAAACACGACCACTCAAGTCTGGGATGGGCTCAACCGCAAGATTGAGACGATTAGGCATTTGCGAGTTGGGGGAGTTGGAGCCGGTGCAATCGATACGTCAAATCCGAGTAATCCTGATGGAATGATCGTGAGGAAAGCCACATGGGATGGAAACTCACGACTCATCTCAGAAACAGACGACAATGGCAATACCACCACATATTCTTACGATGCATTGGACCGACGCATCATCGAAACTTTCGCCGACGGTACAAAGAGGCTAACCCTGTATGATCGAGACGACAATGCAGTCCAACACGTCGATCAAAATGGAAGCGTCTCGAGAGTCACTTTTGACGGACTGAACCGGACTTTACGGCGAGAAGTCATCAGGGCAGAAGGAGTCTTGGGGACGACTGAGCAAGTTTTCGAGTATGATGGGCTCTCTCGATTGACGTATTGTTCGGATAACAACAGTCCGGAAAACCCAGATGATGATAGCATTGTGCGGCTTCGTTACGACTCGCTTTCCCGTACACTTGAAGATATTCAGAATGGAAAGCGAGTGGTTAGTGATTACGACGGAGTTGGTAGGATGCTCCGCAACGAATATCCTAACGGGCGTGTTGTTGAGCGGGAACACGATGCTATTGATCGCGTCACGCTTATACGGGATCAAGGTGCTCAGATTCCCATCTCTGAGTACAATTACCTTGGTGTATCGAGGGTTTTGCTTCAAACATTTGCGAATGGGGTTCGGCGAACATACTATGACGATGATGGAACTCAAGTGGGATATGATAAGTTGCGGCGGGAACTTAGACGTCGTTACGAGAATGCTGAAGGGGCCTTGGTTGTAGGATTAGATTACGGTTACGATAAGATGAACAATCGGCGGTTTGAAATCGATCGCCTCACCGGAATCGGGAAGACCTACGACTACGACTCGGCTTACCGGTTAGAACGGGTCAGAGGTGAAATCCAATTAGAAGAATTAGTGCAGCTCTATAATAACTCTGTTACGAATTCTGATACTCAGAATATAGGCGTTATTCACGAGGAGTGGCAATTAGATGGTGTAGGAAATTGGGTTAACTACTCACGGGATGAAGAACAGTTTAGTATCGCTAGCAATCGTGTGAATGAATTTGAAGAGTTTGATGGCAGCAAACAATCATACGACAACAATGGTAACCTGTATGGAGACGGGCAATTCCTCTACACCCACGATTCACTCAATCGACTCGTTCTGATCGAGAATGAAGGCGAGATCATTGCAGAGTATTCTTATGATGCATTAGGGCGAAGAACTGCCAAGACCTTGGCGTCGGGCAAAGTCCACTTCGTCTACAGTGATTTCACCTGTTTGGAAGAACGCAATGGCCAAGACATAGTTCTTAGGCAGTTCGTTCCTGGAATAGGCGTTAACAAACCGCTGCAGATCGTGTCGGGTGGTAGTCGTAACTATTATATTAGTGATAGTCTAGGGTCGGTTGTTAGTATTGCCGGTCAAGGGGGGCGGATTCTTGAGAGGTATGGCTATACAGCTTACGGGGACGCGAAGTTGTATGATGATTCTCAGAATGATACTATAAAAGAGAATATAACTAATCCCTACAGATACGTGGGTGGAAGGTTTGATCAGGAGGTGGGGTTGTATTATAGTCGAGCTAGGTTCTATTCGCCGCGGAAGGGGCGATTCTTGGAGAGGGATCCATTAGGGTACGCGGGTGGAATGGGGTTGTATATATACTGTAAGAACAACCCAATAAACCATGTCGACCCATTCGGGCTATTGGCTAATGTTCACTTGGTGTTCGGCGGGGGTGGTGCGCTGGTATGGATGGGGGGGCAGCTCTTTGCGGATGGCGTAGAATCATTTCACCGTGGAGAGGTCGTTTTAAGCGATTGGGAGGAGTATGTCGGGGCAGGAATAGGAGGCGCTACTCAAGGTTTGCTGCTCCTGAATGGAAAAATGAGTACCGTTCAGTCGGGATTAGTAGCTGGGGCTGTAGGAAATCTTGCGAAACAATTCTTGAGAAATGAGTTTGGCGAGGATTGCGGCTATGATTTGTCCAATTTTGCGTTGGAAACTGGGGTTGCCGGTTTAACGGGGCTACTCCCTAGCGGAAGAGTTCCTGGGCTCTCATCTGGAAGGGGAAGTGCTAATCAAGTGTTCAAACAGGTCATGACCAAAGCAAAGAACGGTACAATTTCTAAAGTTGAGCTCAGAACTGCCCTTAAGATGTTTGCTGGTCAGGCTAGTGAAAACAGGCTCGTGGCTGGAAGTTTCGGTGGAAGTCTTCTAACAGGTGTGGCAGTCCCCGTGGCCAGTAATTGGGCTAACTCGGCTGAAGTTGATAGGGAGGGGCAATGAAAGATGTAGGCACATTTGAAATTAAGCCCAGTCCGCGTGAAATTGTTGTCACAGACAGAATTCTTGTTGTATTGGCTGGATTTGTCTCCCTCCTCGCTTTGATTGGGCAAGAGATTGAATTAGTCTGGATTGCTGTTGGTGTTTCGTTCTTTTCGTTTACACATTTGATTTGGTTGAGATCTCTTCATATCGCTGTTGATGAAGGAGGCTTGAGTTATACCTCAATGTTTCGAAAGGTAAGAAACCTTCAGCTTTGTGATATCGAAAGTGTGGAGATTGAAGTCGGTCGTCGGAAATGGATAGATGGGTTCTATCCAGTTTTTCGATTAGTTATTATGCCTGCGAAAAGGCGTCGAATGTTACCTATCGTTCTCGATATACGAGCATTTAGTAAATCGGACGTTCTGAAGCTGCTAGAGTTGCTCGATGTCAGAGAGGATTATCCAGAATCTTTGCAGCGGTTGTTCCTTGCTGGTTTCTTTGGGGTGGATGTAGGCATGCCAAGCTCTAGAAAAGGAGATCTCGAATGATACGATATGGATTGTGCTTGGTTGCGGGAGTCTGCCTCACCGGTAATGTTTGGTCTGAGATTTTGGATGAGTCGTGGATCGTATCTGTGTATGGGAGAAGTATCGCTGTTAATCCCGATGGAGGTTTTTGGATACCTAATGTTTCTTTGCTCGACGAGTTTGGTAGATCCCAACAAGAAAATTTTGATGGGCGGAGTGATGATTTCATAAGGCTAACTGGATTCAGCTTGGCGGAGAATCGCCCGCGTTTTGTAAAAAGCCGGTTTTTTCAATTGGAGAACCTTGGGGATGGGGTAGATCTGGGGGTTGAGGATTTCGAGTTCTCGGTGGGAGCGATTGGAACCCCTGAGTTTATCCGATTGGGTAGGAGCGGCGATGTTGATCTGAGAGTTGCGGGTGGTGAGATTGTTCTGCGCGAGGTTGGTGAGACTATTCAATTGAAGACAGTCGCGTTCATGGGGGATGAAACTGCAAGCTTCCTCGACAATCCCGGAGTAGATGTAACCCCGCGAAGTGAATTCACCACCTATCGTTCGTCCAATCCGGCGATAGCGTTCGTGAACGAAAACGGCTTGGTCACGGCACGATCGAGGGGGACTGCGTTTATTACAGCCGTCCACGACCTTATTTCAGCCTCGAAGAGGGTTGTGGTGGATGTAGAGGAGATTACGACAATAACTGGGCGATTGGTGGATACAAGGGGGAGGCCAATTATCGGTGCGGCAGTCTCGATTGATGGAACAGACATTGTTGCTTTGTCTGAGAGCGGCGGGACGTTTCGGATTGAGAATGTATCAATTTCCAGGGGGGAAATCATAAGGGTTACGGCTTCTTTTGGCGGGGTTAGCCGATCGAGGTCTGCCGTATCTTTGGCTCCAGGTATCACTGACGTAGGCAGGATTTTTTTTCCTGGATCGAGTGATGTTGGGGGGCCGGATGCTAGTTTTGGTCCTGGAACGATTGACCTTAGTAATTGGCAATATCAAGAGTATTCAGGGATTGCTGAGTCCAAAGATCTCATACCGCCAGTCTGGGAGTTAGGGGATGGTGGTTTCTCGGTGACTCAGATCCAGGATGATTCTGTTTCGATATTTACTAACGGTGTGGATCTAGGGCGTTATTCCATTCGAGGTTCTTGGCGCGTAGATGGGCGAACTGACAATGATCTGTTTGGGTTGGTATTCTGTTATCAAGACCGTGATCATTACTACCTGTTCGATTGGAAAAGTGAGGCGGAGGAGATCAGTCTCGGCGATTTTCTCTTCCACGCAGAAGGAGGGATGTCGATCAAACGAATTGATCGAGTGTTTTCGCTTATTGAGCTCTGGGATCCGGAGAGTAGCAACGTGACGGATGTTTTGACCAGGAATCAAGTCCCTTGGGAATACGGAGAAACGTATGACTTTTTCCTAGATGTCTACCCTCCACTCTTCTCAATCGTTGTCATGAGAGGTAGCGAGATCTTGAGTGACTTGACAGTGGAGGACGATGTCTACAGCGGCGGGGCCTTTGGCTTCTATAATTTTTCTCAACCCGGGGTTCGTTATCGTGGAGGTTTCGACGAGGATTCTCCAATTGTAGTTTCGGTGTCCCCCCGGGGAACCTTCTTACCAACGTTTGGACAAAATGTGGATCTGCCGACAGTGATTGATCTCGCTGAACACGGCCTCGTTCCGGGAGATGTCCTTCTTTTGAAAGCCGTCGGCGCGTACTTAGACGGACCGAGTGATCGAGCACGCAGAAGTCAGGTTATGACGGCGATTTTTAGTTCATCCAATGAGTTGTTGGATGAGTCGGTGTGGGAACGTGTTCCTGGAGCTTTGGATGCAGAGAAATCCTGGATGTTGGTGACACCTGCTGGCGGGGACTTGTTTGCGGGCGACTTCCTGGTGACGAGCGAACTGCAGTCGAGTGAGCAAATTAGAGTTCCTGAGGGAGCTAGATTTCTTTTTGTAGGAACCTATGACGGTGACTACTCCGATAACGAAACGTCTGAATCGGAGTTTAGGGTATTCATTAAACAGATCGACTAGAATTCATCAATTTGTGAAGCCGTTAATTCTTAGTTTTCTCGTAGCAGGTAGCTTGGCGGTGCTAGGGCAGGATTCGATTGCGTTAAAGATTGAACCCTCGGAGATTTCTGTAGCACCTGAAATTTCCGTCATAGCCAACGTGGTGATTGATCCGATTCCTGACCGGGGACTGTTCAGTGCTTCGTTTCTTGTGCGATTGAGGGGTGATCGAATGGTTGGCCTTGCTCAGGTGCAGGTTGTGGACGAATTGAAATTCAACGGTCCGTTAGAAAGCCGCTCTGATGGGATCGAGGGCGTGGGGTGGTCAGCAGGTCGGGGCACGGTCGATTTTTTTTCACCGAGCAAGGACTTCTATGATGATGGTATTCTGGGAAGATTGTCTCTTGATGGGTTGCCTTCGGGGGAGTATTTGCTCGAACTGGAATCATTCCCGATCATAGGTGTTCCTGGAGAGACACTGTTTGTTGATGGTGAGTCAAATTCTCTCGATCCAAGGATGCGGTATGGTAGTGCGAGGGTCTCGGTAGGGTTTTCTTCTCCTATTGAGGTGGGAGACATTCTGCTCGATAGACAGACAGGTCTATTTCGCCAGGTAGTTCGTCTGACTGATCGTTTTTTCGAGCAAGGATTGGAGTATCGGATTTATGTCTTTGGATTGCCGGAGGCAGCGGCTCTATGGAACGGTGATGGTGTAGAGAATGGAGTGCCTTACGTTATCTTCAGCCACGGTGAGCAAGGTCCTGAATCCAGGGAAAAACTGTTGGAATATCATTTTCCCAAGCGCGAGGTGCCGGAAGGGATATCGGTGCGGGTAGAGTCCCAGCCGTCTGGAGTCGTCCAATCTAACTTGAGAATTCACGGTGAGTTTCGTTCGGATCCTCTTGGCTTTGCTGTTGAGTTTGAATCTGAACCGGACCGCATTTATCGGATTGAGTATTCTTCGGATTTAAGGGAATGGCGGATGGTGGATGTGAAGATTATCGGTTCTGGTTCAAAGGTTCAATGGATCGATATTGGTCCTCCTTTGACTGATTGCAGGCCCCAAGATTGTCGTCAGCGATTTTACCGGGTACTTGAAGGGAGTTGATACTGTGAGTGAGTTGTTGAGGTCTTGTTTGATGCTTCTAGGTTGGTTTGCAATCAGTCTAGTGGATGTAATCTCTGCGGAACTGCCAACCATGAGAGGCGAAGACTCGTGGAATAGCGGGGAAAGACGTTGGCGTCTGGGCGTAGGATATTCGCCGGTTATCGGAGTTGAAGCTAAGTTCTCTGGGTTAGGTCTTATGGCTAGTCCATTCGCTCCGGGTGTTTTAGGTGGTGGTCAAAACTATCGTTACGAAAACGGCTTTGTCGGACTAGATTCTAGCGGAAACAGTGGCGGTCTGACTTGGAACTGGGGCTACGAGGATGCCGGTCAGTTTGACCCTGTGGGTAATGGGGGTATCTCCTACTCAGTTTTTGAAGGTCTTGGTGAAGGAATTGGAAGGGGGCGGGATGATCTGTCTCTTATACACATCTCCGAGCCCACGAGACTAGGCATGATCTC
>OJGX01000348.1_pt1 | contig 23486 bp, 24 predicted proteins | sample 1594661 | NCBI WGS metagenome assembly OJGX01 (sample SAMN05416839, study PRJEB24817) | seawater metagenome | isolation source: Sea water | place: Canada:Atlantic | collected 2013-07 | reverse complement strand
TAGTTTTTAACTCCTAGATGGGAAAATTCCCATTAAACAAATGATGTAATTGGTTGTCAGCGTCGGCATCATGTTTTGTTGTTGCTGACTCCCTCCAGATAGACCCACAGTAATGTCTCCACTCACAGGTGCGTTAAATGTTTTCATGGTGGTGTCTGATGGATTTGTAGAAAAGTTTTTAACTTCCGCACCGACATTGTCTTTCCCAGATGCCAGATAGCGTGAAGTTGGCACTCCCGATTCAGCTTCATCCGCCAATGCTGGTATGCCTACTGCTGCATGAGTAACCCCTAAAGTTGGTGCGTGACTATGGGTTGGAATATTATTTACTGTGAGGGTATTTGAATAAGAACCAAACCTTTGCCCTAATATTCTTGTTGAAAGACCAGGTCCAGTTCCCGGGCTTACGGGCACTCTACCTCTTAAATCCGGTAAAGCAAAGGTTGTTCGGCCATCACCTCCGTATGTGGTTCCGAGAATCGAGAATAATGCCGTATTTGAAGAGATAGCCATCAGCTGCCCCTCACAAAACGCCCAAGACCTTGGAGCAAAATTGCCCCCAAAACCTCTGATTTCTCCTATAGTTCCATTCATAATAAAAAATTTAAATGATTAAAAAATGATTGTTGTTTAAATTAAATCCCATCTCAAAATATTAGGAACTCAAAGATTGTTAAGGATTTTCACTCTTACAAGAGTATAAATACCTGTTTTTGGGTTTTTATCTGCACATACTGTATAATATTCTATACAAAACGGGGTGTTTTTAAAAATTGAGTTGATTGGGAACTGTTTTTCAGGCAATCATCATTTATGAACGAGGACTTTATTAAATATTCTTTCGCTTATTGAAAAAACTTCGCAGATTTGGAAATAGGCTGATTTAAACGATCCGACCCATAAATTCCTTCCTCAGTTGCAATCACCTTTAGTTCGAGATATTTTGAATCGGACGTGCTTACTAAGAATTGCTCTCCGTTTCGTTTATAAATAATGCTTCCAGCTTTTTCCTGCTCGTGTATCACATCATTGATAATTTCTACTTCAATGACTCTAAACGCTTTGCCCTCTAATGTTGTGATGGCACCTTTGTTCCAAGGGTTGCATGCTCGGCACAATGCTTCAATCTGCTCGGCAGTCATGCTATTCCAAGAGATTTGTACGTCAGATGAGGTGGGTTTTTGATAATAATTTGATGCTGCTTCATTTTGAGCCTTGATTGATTGCTTTCGTTCACCTTTTATTTGAGGCAGCAAAAAATTATGAATGGCTTGAATGTTTAATTGTGAGATGTTATACATATAAGAACCAAAGGTTTCTTGATCGTGTATTTTATAGGGCTCAAAATGATGTATGGGTCCAGCATCTATTTTTTTAGTAAGCTCATGAATGCTTATCCCACCCTTTTTTTCTTGATTTTTTATCATCCAAAAAACCGGTTGAGCACCGCGATACTTTGGCAATGGAGCGAAGTGAAAATTGAAAATAGGAACACTCAAATAATTAATTGCTTCTTTTGAAATAATGTATGGAAATGTCAAAACCCATATAAAGTTTACTTGTGCATTGATAGCCCAGCTAGCCAATTGCTGGTTGACTTGCTGCTTGTTCCACTTATGATAAGGCATTCCACATTGTGCAAGATAATACTCCAATTCCGCCTGATCTTCGTTGATTCTACCCGGCAATAATATTTCTAATGCAATCCCATTTTGAAGTAGATACCCTATGGAAGGTATTGAAAGTTTGCTGCCGCTAAGTATTCCAATTTTTAACATGTACACAAATATGAATCAATTTCATTAAGTTTTTAAACGAATTCAGAAATTGTTTAGATTTAATACGTTGGGAATAATTATCCTTATTTTTAGATGTTCTTATAAGATATCATTGCACGAACAATTACTAAAATACCTTTCTTATTTCGCTATTTTTAATCATCCTGTTCATAGGGACGAGTTAGCGGAATTCTTTCATAAAGACATAAAGGAAGAAGTAAAATTGCTTTTGATTTCAAAAAGCTGTTTTGAATACGAAGGATACCTGAGCACCTTGAAAGAAGTAGAGTTAATCACCATAGAACGTATAGCAAAAGAAAACCTCGCAAAAAAATATTTTGACAAGTTGCCTAGATATGTGAACATCATCAAAAACTTCCCTTTTGTAAAGAGTATTGCCATATCAGGATCGCTTTCGAAAAAAGTAATGCATCAAGATGGAGACATCGACTACTTCATTATTACCAGTGCAGGTAGGTTGTGGATTTGTCGCACACTTTTGGTGATTTTTAAAAAAGTATTTCTTCTCAATTCTAGAAAATATTTTTGCATCAATTACTTTATTGATGAAAACAACCTAAGTATCATTGATAAGAATATTTTTACTGCTGTTGAAGCTTCTCACCTTCTTCCTGTATACAATGTCAATCTTCTTCAAAAATTTTGGGCTGAAAACCATTGGATCAATGATTACTTCGAAACCTTCAAACTCAATAAAAATTACCTTTCCAAAAGCAATACAAGTCGATTAAAGTCTGTGTTGGAATACTTGTTAAGGCACCGAATATTTGATCGCCTAGATTTGTATTTCATGAAACTGACTCACGACAGATGGGCCAAGAAATTTGGGCATTTTGATGCAAATAAATTAGAATTGACCATGCGGTCTAATCGGGGAGTTTCCAAGCATCATCCAAAAGACTTTCAAAACAAAGTCCTTAAAGCATACAATAAGAACATAGAAAAGATTGGTGAAGTGTATGAAGGTCTTACTTACGCATAGTTACTTTTTAAGGTTCGACGAAAAGCAATGGAAACAGCGAAAGCCTTATCCTCCATTGGGAACAATACAAGCTGCTTCAAATTTGCGTGAAGATGGTCACGAAGTGCATCTTTTTGACAGCAATTTTGCACAAAATGCAAAAGAAATAGAATCTTATTTCCAATATGAGCCAAATGTCCTTGTAATTTATGATGACGGTTTTAATTACCTGACCAAAATGTGCTTGACCAATATGCGAGAAGCTGCCTTCGAAATGATTGCCATGGCCAAAGAAAGGTCTATACCTGTGTATGTTTCAAGCAGTGATTCTACAGATCACTATAAGAGTTACTTAGAAAAAGGAGCAGATGCAGTTATTTTGGGTGAAGCTGACACCACCTTAAAAGAACTTATTGGTGGAAATTCAGTCGAAAATACAGCGGGAATTGCCTATAGAAAGAACCATGAAATCCTCAAAAACGCACCACGATCTGTACTTAACAACTTAGACGACCTGCCACTTCCGGCTTGGGATCTTATTGACATCTTGCCTTATAAAAAAGCATGGGAAATACATGGATATTTCTCAATCAATCTTGCAACCACAAGAGGTTGTCCTTTTAAATGCAATTGGTGTGCAAAACCCATTTATGGTAACCGCTATAACAATCGTTCCCCTCAACACGTGCTTCAAGAAATTCAGCTTATAAAGTCTCTTTTTGATTTTGACCACATTTGGTTTTGCGACGACATCTTTGGGCTTAAGCCAAAGTGGGTCCAAGAGTTCAAGGATGTCTTAAAACGTTCTGAGGTCACAATTAAATACAAAATCCAGTCAAGGGCTGACCTTCTATTAAAAGATGATACTGTTAAGTGTCTAGCTGAATCTGGGTGCGATGAAGTATGGATAGGTGCAGAAAGTGGATCTCAAAAGATTCTTGATGCCATGGATAAAGGCACCACAATTGCTCAAATTCAAGAGAGTACTCAATTGATGAAAAAGCACAACATCAAAGCCTGTTTTTTTCTTCAATTTGGCTATATAGGAGAGGAGTGGGAAGACATACAAGCAACGCTTTCATTGGTAAAAAAACTAAGGCCTTTTAACATCGGAGTTTCTGTATCGTATCCGCTCCCAGGCACTAAATTTTACGAAAATGTTCGTTCCGAACTAGGGGCCAAATCCAATTGGACCGATTCAGATGAGCTAATGATGATGTATGAAGGAACATTCCCGCCTGGGTTTTATAAGAAATTGCATCGTTTTGTGCATAAACGATTTCGCGGCAGAAAGTTATTCGAGCGCTTAAAAAAAGGGCGTGGATTGTTAATTTTTAAATGGCTTTATTTTTGGCTTTCGTCTTACTTTTATCAATTAAGTCTCACATTTTACAAATAGAAAAGATTGAAAAAAGTAGTCCGGCTATTCTCTTATTTGCTCATTGGCTTTCTATTGTTTCTTCTAATTGGGGAACTGTGTTATCGCTATCAAGTATTTAATTTTTATGGGCAAGAGTTTCGCCAATTAAATCCTGATCCTGAAAAAGAGGCGGAAAAAACCATTTTAATCTTTGGAGATTCTTTCTCTGCTTACCCCAACGGCTATGTTCAGCAACTCAGCGAAAAAAGCCCAGAAATACGCTACATTAATGCAGCAATACCTGGAACAGGTATCAAACAACATCGTTTGATGTTTGAAAACATGATAGAAGAATATCAACCTGATCAAATCATCTATCAGTTTTACGTAGGAAATGATTTTCTAGACATCCAACAACCAATCAACAAACAAACGTTAAGTTGGAGTAGAAATTTATATTGGAACATAGCTGAGCGTTTGTTATTTGTAGGATACCTTAATTACAAATTGGGTGCATTCAATGCTCCACCAAAAAACAGTCTTGAAGAATTAGAGCAGCAAGATTTTGATCTGGCCAAATACAACAAACGAGTGAAATTGCAATTTAAAGGAAACCCCAATCACCTACAAGAAACACTTACACTGACGGGAAGAGCAGCTAAAAAATACGGCATTTGGAAAAAACACTTCTCATACCTGGTAAGCATTCTTCCAAAAGACACCGAACTTAGCTTAATGTTCATACCTCATTGTGCGCAAGTATCCACACTTTATGCTCGAAGAATGGCGCAAATGGGAGCCAATTTAGACCAATATGCTCTTCGATTAAACCCTGCACTCTATGCTCAAATAAATTCAGATTTTGATACAGTAGAAATCATTAACCCCCAAGAATATTTCCAAAATGTTGAACAGGGTGGATACGCCATGTATTTTGAAAACGACCCCCATTTATCTCCCACCGGCCAAACTATATTTAGCCGCTACTTATACATCAAAGGCTACTGATGGAAGACTCCATTAAGCTTTCTTTATGCGGTAAATACATGAACATTTCTCCAGATGGAAATAAAGCCATCTGGGAGAGCATGTCTGCAGATCAATGGGAACAAGATTCACTTGAACTAATTGCTGACCAACTCAGCGAAGAGGACGTGTTTATTGATATGGGCGCTTGGGCGGGGCCTATTGCTTTATTTGCTGCTCACTATGCTTCATTTGTATATGCAATTGAACCAGATCCAATAGTATACAATCAACTTGAGAGGAATGTTAAATTAAATCACTCTGTCAGGGATAAAGTTGTTTGCTCTCCAATCGCAATAAGCGACAAAAATGAAATCAAAAAATTGTTTGCCCGCAAGACCTATGGTCAATCGTCTTCAAGTTTGCTTAGCAGAATATTGGACCAACAATCAACCCTTGAATGTGAAAGCTTGACTTTCTCTGAGTATATCTATCAAAATAAAATAAAGAATGTAAATTTTATCAAAATGGACATTGAAGGTTCAGAGTTTTTTGTGCTGCCTCAAATGCTTTCAACCTTAGAAAAACTAAATTTTCCATCCCTACTTGTCTCCTTTCACATGGAATATTTGGTGGAATTTTACCTCAAGAAATGGGGAATTCCAATTTCATTATCGCGCCTAATACTGAAGCTAAATCAGCGGTGTAAATTGTATCCGTTTAAAAATCTCCTCAAAAACTATAGCCATCGTATTAAGCCACTTGTTGATTGCTATCCATATTGTTATACTCCTGAAGGAAGTAAGATTGATTTTCATGAACTTTATAATAAGCCTTTTCGAATAGGAAAAAACACTTATTTTTTCAGCAAGCAACCATGGTCTAAGCATGCTTAAAAAACTCATTTCTTTTTTATTTTATTTTATGTTTTCCCTCATTCTTCTAGAAGTTGGGGTTTATTTTATGGTAAAAAGTGAGCAGTTGAATATCATAATGCCCACTTATGCTATGGGCGACAGCGAGGACTTTTTGCCGGAGCGAAGTTATATCTATGGCCACAGACACCATCCTAATTCAAGTTATACCGTGAAAAAAAACTGTTTCGAAACAGTTTATAGATTCAATGATTTGGGATTTAGAGACGAAGTCCATACTGCGCGTTCTGATAAATCACGTGTGCTTTTGATTGGAGACTCTTTTACGGAAGGCTTGGGCGTGAATGAAGACGAACGTTTTGGTGATCTTTTGGAACAAAGAACAGGTCGAATTCACATCAATTTTGGGATGGCAGATAAGGGAACAACCCAAGCCTTCACAATTTATAAATCGATTGCCTCTGAATACGATCATGATGTAGTAATATTCACAGTATTTCCGGTCAATGATTTTATTGACGATGATCCATCTATAGGAAAACATGAAGAAAGCATTCGGCCATGTTGGCTAGGTGATTATCCTAATTATACGCTTCAATTTGTTCCGAAAAAGGCGCCTGCAAACAAAGCAAGCAGCCAATGGAAACATTTTTTAAAAAGATTTACTTACACTTACGATGCTCTCTATTTTTTAAAAGAACAACTCAAAATGAGCTTCTCTAAAGACACTGCAATGCCAGCCTCAAATTACTTTAGCTTCACAGAAAGCCAATTGAATCGAATGAAGTATTCGTTGTTGAAAATAAAAGAATTGTCAAAAAATCGATCTGTTTTAGTGGTTTCTATTCCTTCACATTTAGACTTACAATCCAATAAAACTATTGAGGAATCTATTGAAGGTCCTCTTTCTAAATTTTGTAGCGAGAATAACATTGGCTTCTTAGGCTTATACAATACCTTTCTGGAGGCTTCTGCTGATCCTGTTAAAGATTTTTATTTAAGTTGTGATTCTCATTGGAATCCTCGGGGCCATCAACTGGTAGCAGAAACTCTTCTTAAAGAAAGCAACTTATATACAATAATCGATTAATATGCAGCCCTCTCGTCTTATTCATAAAGTTGCCACTAAAACGAATGATTTTCTGTTTTCAAAAGGTTTGAAAAAGGCAGAAACCGATGTTGAGGGGACAAGAGTTTTGGTGTATCATGGTGTTGTAAAAAATACTCTGAAAAATATCAATGCACGTTTCATTTCAACGAAGGAATTCGAAGCTCAACTACAGTTTTTTAAGGAGCAATTTCAAGTAGTTCCGCTAAAAGATCTATACACACAATCGGTATCAAAAAAACCTTTTCGTATTTCAATTACCTTCGATGACGGCTACCTCAACAATTTGAAGGAGGTGCTTCCATTACTTGAGAAATATGAAATTCCTGCTACTGTTTTTATTACCACCATTCGTCAAAGTGGTTATGCCTATTTATGGGCAGATTTGCTTGATTTGTACAGATATGCAGGCCCATCCTCCTTTTATTTTGAGGGGCAATTATTCAAAAAAAGGCAATACGAATATGTTTCAAAACAAGGTAGGCTAAAGGATCAATTAAAAAATTCAGGCTGGGAATTAAAGAAGGCCTTGTGCGATCTCATATTGAAGGACAATTGTTTTACACATGATCCAACCTACGCCCCTTACCTTGATTTATTGAACGAAGATTCTATTCGCGCCTTGGGACAATCAGCATACGTTGAGATTGGAAGTCATGGTGTTTATCACAATTGCCTAACAAAGATTGATTTAAAAGAAGCAGAATGGGAGTTAAAGGAAAGTAAGCGCTATTTAGAGGAAATTATGCAAAAAGAAATAGTCTGTATGGCTTATCCAGATGGACAATACAATGCCTCATTGGTTGAGCTCACCGAAAAAGCAGGCTATCAGCAACAAATTATAGTAGATCCAATTGATAAAGAACATCTTAACGATAAACGACTCATACCTCGGCTAGGGATTAACCCATATATTGGCCTCCAATACCAAATGCAATGTATCATTAATGGCCACTATTAAAACGATAGAAATATATCCATTTGAACATTCTCATCTAAGGGATTTGAGATACATTATTCTTGAGTCATTTGGGAAAAAAATGGACATAGATTATTTGAGAAATAAGTACAATAGTGAATCTTTCGAAATAAACTCTTTATCAACAATAGCCTACATTGGCGGAAAGCCAGTTGCATTTTATGGGGCCATACCCCAAATTTTTGTGTCAAATACTTCTGATAAGGTATTCGTGGCTCACGCATGCGACTCATACACGATTCCATCTTATCAAAAGCAAGGGGTTCATTACCAATTAGCATTAAGATCGTATGAATTGATGCAAAAGAATAATGTGAAGTTAGTGTATGCATTTCACAGTGAAAATACCTTTCATAGCACAAAAAAATTGAAATGGAAATCTCATACTGCAATGAAACGATTCCACATAAAGGCCTCTCGAATTCCGCTTTCTAAAGTTGTCAATAAGTTGAATGCTAGGTATATCACTCAAGTAGTTTTTCAAAAGGTATTTGGTAATTATATCGTTGCCTCCTGTAGCAATCCATTAAAAGAAGAGGATAAATTTTGTCAGCAGTATTCTAGTCAATTTTATGAATACAAAAATAAACTAGATCAACACTTCATTCTGAATATTGAAAACACCTCGTTTTATGTTAAACTGGGTGCTGTTATGCACATCGGATATGTAAGATTTAAGGAGGCATCTCAGCTATTAATTGCTATACGTCAATTAAAAAGTATGGCCTCAAAAATTGGCATCAGTGAGTTGCTATTTCAGCTTGATCCGAATTCAAAAGCTTTTCAAATCATGAAACAACAATTCCCTAGCTATGATTCTTGGATGATTGGCTATTTGCCTTTTGATCCTAAAATAGATATTCAAGAATTCTGCTTTAATTATGCTGATTTAGATACGTTCTAATTGAAAAATGAAATTTTTTTCTCCCATTTTTCGCTTCTTGTATACTTCGTTTAATCTCCACCCTTCAGCATCAGCCAAGGTTTTAATTTGCATTAAATCACAATCTTCTGAAAGAATCATAAAAACTAACATTTCGTTCAAGAAGTAGTCAGTAATCTCTTTAAAAAGTCGTCTAAAATATTCAAAATCTGCGCCACAATACCAGGCATTTTCTGCAATGTGTGTTGGGGTTTTTGGGTAATAAGGTGGATTGATTAAAATAAAGTCGAAAGCAGTCTTGGGTATTCTTTCAAAAAGGTCTGATAACAAAGTTTCCACCTTAACTTCGTTTCTCCGGGCATTTATTCGAGCGTTTTCAATGGCTAAGGCGTTAATGTCAGTGGCTAAGACATCTGCTCCATTTTTCGCCATAAATGCACTTAAAATACCTGTGCCACAACCCAATTCAAGTGCCTTTTTATCCTTTAAGTCATATTGCTCTATAAAGTCTATCAAGAGTGCTGTGCTCCATGTAAAGTGAGGGTGAAAGACATTTGGCATTACAAGCCCTTTTATTCCTTTATAATTATACTTCCTTGGTTTTGAGAAATAATACTTTGAAAAAAATTGAAGAAAGGGCGCTACAGCCCTGTTAAATACTTTTCTCATTCTCCGTAAAAGCCTTCAATTTCAGGTTGGCGATATTTCCAAATTTTATGCATGGCTTTGATTTCATAAGGATATTGGTAAAAGCCAGTATTGTACCGCCATTTGGAAGCCATTCGCATGACTTTCTTTTTGTATCCACGAATTCGATAATCAGATTTGGTAGGATGATATCCATTGAGCACTGTTTCGAAATTTCTAATTTTGTCTACCATCTCAGCAGTTAACCAAGGTGTAAGTGGATTCTTACGTAAATCAAAATTTTCCCAACTGGGATTCAACCAATCCTCTAGGCGTTCTGGAAATTGAAAGCCAGCAGACGTAATCTGTTGATACAACTCTGAACCCTCAGTAGGCACAGGACTATAGAGGTAAATTATAATCTCCGTTGTAGGGTTCAAAGCTTTTATCTCTTTGATAAATTTAATGTCTGCCTCTATTTGTTGCATCACTTTTGCCTCTGATTTTGCGGGCATTCCTAACACAAATGAATATTCAGGCACAATGCCGAACTTCTTTAATCGCACCGCAAATTCTTTTATTTGTGCTGCTGTTTGAGTGCCTCCTTTATCCATCTGCTTCAGCACCTCATCGCTGCCAGTCTCAGCGCCAAAAAAGATCATCTCACAACCTGCATCTTTCATCAATTGCAAGTCTTCGTCTTTGTATTTGTCCAAAGTGTCTATACGACCTTCTCCCCACCATTTTAAGTTATCATTTTTCACTAATTGTGAAAACTCTATGACTCTTTTTCGAGATGTAAAGAAGTTATTGTCATGAAATTCAATTGAATCAATTCCATATTCTTCTTTCAACCACTTGATGTCTTTATAGATGTTTTTTGCAGATTTCCCTTTCCACCGTGCATTGTAAATTGGTACAACAGCACAAAATGAGCAGGTAAATGGACAGCCAAAGCTCGAATGATATCCGATGGTATTATTGCCCAAAAAAGTTTTTTGCAAATACTCTTTTATGGGATAAAAGGTGTTGAAATGTGCATATGGGAATTCAGGCAAATCATCTTGATCAAGCAGTTCTTCTTTGGCAGTTTTTTTAACCCCATCAGCCGTTTTAAGAATCAAGTTTTTTACTTTGGAAACATCCTGATCGTTCTCTATTGCTTCAAGCAAATTAGGAAACGTATTGTCGCCAGGACCATTAACAACATAATCTACATATCCACTTTGCAGCACTACTCTATGCTGGTTTGATGCAAAATACCCACCCCAAACAATGGTGATTTCTGGATATTTCTCTCTAATTTTCTTGCTGTAAGGTATGGCTTGTTTTAACTGTGGCCCAGGCATCACAGTACATCCAAAAAAGTGAACATCTTCATTGGAAAGGTATCCATTGATGGTTTGCCATGGATTAGATTCCATGTTTCCATCGACGAAAATCACATCGTAATTTTCGTGTACAGAGGCACCTACTTGTAATATAGAATTTGGTATGCGGTGCTTCCACTTTGCACTTCTCGGATTAAAAAGAAGCACTTTTTTCTTGCCTTCTGCCATATACATCAAAAGTAATTGAATCACTGCATACTTTTATGCCAATTATGGCTTTGGAAATATTCAGCACAATTGATCTAAAATTTGAAGATTTGTACATCCGTCTTCGAGATAAGGAAGGCAGAGTTTACAGTATAGAAGAATGCAAGAAATTGCCTTACCTGACTTCAAAAAGCCAGCACCACAAGGAATGGAAAATGCGTGCGACAACAATGGAACGGTTCTTAAGCTATCTTGTGCAAAGAGGTCAGAATAAAAGATTATTGGACATTGGTTGTGGCAATGGATGGTTTAGCCATCATTGTTCGCAAAAGTTGAAAACAGTAGTGGGAATTGACTTAAACAAGACCGAATTAGATATTGCTGCTAGCACCTTCAAAAATGAAGGCTTATCCTTTGCATATTGGAATGTTTACGACAAGAATCCTTTTTCATTCTCCTTTGATTACATTGTTTTAAATGCTGTTATTCAATATTTTGAAAACGTCAATTCGGTCGTTGAACGACTTAAAACTTTTCTAGGACCAAATGGGGAAATACATATTCTGGACAGTCCCTTTTATGAGGAAAGTACAGTAGAGGAAGCGCGCCAGCGAAGTATAGACTACTACGGAAAAATGGGATTTTCTGAATTGGCAAGCTATTATCATCATCATTTAAGGAGCGATCTAATTCATTTTGAAGAATTGTATCAACCCATTCACAGCAAATGGAAGCGTAAAATTTTTAGAAATGCCTCTCCCTTTGGATGGTATCGATACCGTTTAACCTAACAAGCGCTTCATTTGAAAATTTGATACTTCGGACTTAAGTTTGAATATCATTGCCTTTTTGGACCATGATTTCCCTTGTGTTTTTTGCTTGTGGTAATTGACCTCGTTGACTATTCTGCGTACTGCGATATCGTAAAAAGGTCGAGGGTAGGTGCGTTCAAATTCAATTTGCCTGTCTGTGCTTGTAGCCCAATTTTGTTGATCGGTGATCTTGGATTTAATCTGTTCGTAAAGTCCGGTGCCTTTTATGGGATACGCCACAGTAATGGTAAATAAATCAGGGTTGGCTTCTTTTAAATAATTGATGGTTAAATCAATGTCTTCTATGGTCTCCGTTGGATATCCTACCATGATAAACGTACCGGTCTCTATGCCATGCTTTTTCGTGAGCTTCATCATCTCACTCACGGCATCTATGTTTACCTGTCTATCCATCAAATCAATGATGCGCTGAGAACCACTCTCTGCTCCAATCCAAATTCTAAAACAACCTGCCTTTTTTAGTTGATGTATTACCTCCTCATTCATTCGCTCAGCGCGTGTAATGCATTCAAATGGAAGTCGAATATTTCTGATTTGCATTTCATCAGAGAATACTTTTAACCATTTATGGCTGACTGTAAAGACATCGTCCACAAACCATAAAGCATCCACGGCATATTCTTGAATTAATTGCTCAATCTCATCTACAACCAATTTGGGGTTTCTTCGACGATAGCTTTGGCCATATACCGCAGTACTGCACCACTTGCACGTATAGGGGCATCCGCGCTGCGTAGAGATGTTTAAAGTGCTTTTGCCGTGGTTGTCCTTCCAGGCTTGGAGATAATGCGTTAAATCGATTCTTTTTCGATTTGGCAATGGTAGTTCGTCTACCTTTTTAATTTTGGTTCTTGCCTGGTTTTTTATCGCATTTCCTTGCCTGTTTGTAAAAGCCAAGCCATCAACATCTTCATACTGTTCTTCTCCATTAAGTTGCTCAATCAACTCTTTGAACGTCTCCTCTCCTTCTCCAAGGACTAAAAAATCAGCACCGTGCTTCAAATAGTCCTCCCAATTGTAGGTGACATCAGGCCCGCCAAGTACGATTTTAGTCTGCCTCAAGCCATTCATTTTACGTAGTTCACTCATCAGTTCAATGAGTCTCACTTTGGTCATCAAGTTTGTGTACAAAGCAATGACATCAGGGCGTTGATCCACTATGAATTGCATCCATTTATCTTTATTGGAAAAGGTAGAATCATAGACCTCATGCTCAATGCCAAATTGTTCAAGATATGCCGAGATGTATAGCAAGCCTAAGGGGGGATAAGGTTTCATGATTTTAAGTTCCTTAGGGTCTTCTTCTAGAAAGTATGCATGTGATAGAATTATCTTCATTTTCTTTGAGCAATAATCATGTAATGGTCAGACCAATTGGCCAATCTTGACCATTTAGAAAACAGGCATTCGAATTTATTCAAAATATCCAACAGCCATGCGCGCTTAGAAAAGAATGGCTCCATGTATGAAGGTGGGAGAAAAAAAGCAATGGGCCTCAGTGTTGAGACGGTAAAGTCATGATGCAACAAGTTGATCAATTCTGAAGGTGAGTGGTAAAAAGTTGGAACTTCCTCTCCGTTCACAATTACAACCTTTGCTTTCTTCGTGTTTCTTCTATCTAACTTGCTCCATTTCCTTTTCAGCAGAAAGTAAATAGTCTCCCAAAAACAATGTTTTGGCATAATGATGAAAGCAAGTTGAGCATTGGTTTTGAGCTTTCGACTCAGCATGTCTATGAACACCTTTAACTCTTCTTTATTCAGACAGTTTAGCCCCCCGAAATTGGAAAACACAAAGTTTGCGTTGGCCAATGCTTGGTCATTCTCAGCAGATTGAATCCCTAGCTGATAAAAGTGAATCCCTGAACTTCTTGATGATTTACATTGCTCAATCATTTTTTCTGAAGCGTCCGTCGCTGTAACAGAATGACCTTTTTTAAAGAAAAATTCGGCATCAAACCCGGTTCCACAGTTGAGTTCAAAGATTTCTTTTGTATTGTTTAAAGCTCCTGTTTCTTGCAGTATTGCGTAAACACGTTTTCTTTGATGTTTACCAATTGTTGAATTGGTAAACTGATCATCGTAGACATTGGCAGATGAATTAAAAAATTGCTTTTTCATTCCCATGAGATCCCAAAGTTCTCTTTTAATTCAATTGCATCCTCTTCAAAATACTGTTTAGCCTCCGTGTATTCGGTTTTTGAAAGTTCATTATAATTTCTGTCATTCAAGCGTTTAAATGGCCCTAATTCTATCTGCTTTAACTCAAGAAAGGACAACAATATGTGCTGGAATTTCTCTTGCTCCAAAAACAACTCTTCGCTCTTCAAAATCAAGATTCTATCCGCATCAAAATGCTCCAACCATCGTGCTAATTGTTTAGCATAACTACTTGATTCAATGTAATGATAAGCAACATTCCCTTTGCTTTCACCCTTAAGCGCCTTTATAAAACTCGCCGAGGGGTCATCTTTCTTGTTCATTATAAAATGAGAATATGCACGAGAAACGGGTTCTCTCAGTAATAAAATTAATTTAACCGCTGGGAGTAATTGCTTTATGCGTTTGGGTGCACTAGAATGATAGAAATAAGAGGTTGTTGCTTCTCCACTTATCATGTTTGAGGATGATAGAGGAAAGTAGCTTTTGTAATAACGCACTCCAAAATTGTAATACCGATTAAAAAACCTCGGCTCTTTCATCCGCGAATTCTTTACATTCGGATGCCGCGACAAAAACTCAAATAAAGAAGTTGTCCCTGACTTTGAAGCACCAATAATGATGTAATCTGGCAGCTTTCTTTTGGAAGCTGTAAAATAAGAGGGTATGGAATGGTATAGGAAAATCAATTCCCATATCCCAATTTGAAGTTTTCGGTAAACAGATCCTAACATTTAGAATGCTGAACAACAGCGGTTGCATGCAGGAAGTAATCCTCCATTTTTGAGTAAATCCCGACGAAATTTTCCATACAAGGAGGAGTTCCAAATATCCTTGAGACTATTATTGTATAGGTTTCCCAAGGTGACATTATAACATCTTCCATGTGAGGGAATCACTGTGCCATCTGATTTAATCATCATGTTGGTAAAAACATCGTTGCATGTTTTTCCCAGCTTTTTATCTGGATGGTTGTAGTACACGTCTAATACATTATACCCCTCTAAATCAGGTGAAAACGAAGGCTTGAATTTGTAATTTTTTTCTTTGATGGATTGAATCTGATGGTTGAGTATAGATAAATTGATTTTCGAAAAATCTGTCTCTTCAATGTTGGAATGGGTTGCCCTGTATTGGTGTCCAAAGAGGGCATTGTGCTGCTCAGCCATCTGTTTAGTCACAAAGTTTTGATGCATAAAACCCAAATGCTTTATCGGTTGTTGATTAAAGAAATCGGCAAATTCTTCTAGCTCCTTGTAATTCCATTCTGTGATAACACAATACACTGATATTTCAGGTGCGTTGGGAAATTGAGTGATGAATTCTATCCCTTCAATGGCCTTTTGAAAGGATTTTTTATGGCCTCTAATATAGTTGTGCGTGTCTTGCAGACCATCCAGTGAAACAAACAATTCAGATACACCTCCGTCCAATAAATCAGTTGCTTTTCTTTTCAAGTTCAATGCATTGGTAGTGATGGTTGTAGAAAGACCTTTTTCCCTAGCATAGATCAAGGAATCCCTCAAATCTGGATACACCAAAGGTTCTGTAAATGCATAACCAAGCTTTGCTTTAGGAAAGGAATTTGCCGTTTGGTCAACAATGCGTTTAAACAACTCCAAGGGCATATTTAACGGACTTGCACCCACAAGGTTTTGGGCAAAGTTTGTTTCAAGGTTTTGGGTGCCCACATCACACATTTTACAATGCAAATTGCAAACGTTATTTACCCCAAGCACTATATATTCAGGTGCAAAAAAAAGTTGCTCGGGAGCAAGTGATTTATTGGCTTTTTTTAAGACCCTTTCGAGCATTCTAATCTATTTTATTGGTTAAAAATACGCTATTTAAATAGGCGTTAACTGTATTCTCCAACGGATAACTCAATAAAGGTAGAGGTGATTCATTCTTTGCTAAATACCGACTGATCATACGCACTGCTTCTTTATCAGAAGAGAAACAACTTATTTCCGCCACCTCTGGAGCAAGGCCTACAGCAGTAGTGAACACTTTTGTGCCCAATGCCATGGCCTCGACAAAGACCAATCCAAATGATTCGTATGCTGAAGTATGCAATAAAACTTTAGCTCTTCTAATTTTTTCCAAACTCATTTCTCTGTTGACCCCTCCACTCAACTTAATTACATGCTCTAAGTTTTTTTCAATAATTAATTCTCTAAGTTTATCGAGCTGATCACCTTCTCCGACTAATTCACACTTCAATGAATTCACTTTCGTTGAAAGTTTCTCTATGATTTTGACAAAGCGTTCGAAATGCTTGATTTCGTTGATCCAACCAGAGCCAACAATGTCAATTGATTTCTCCCTAAAAGGCTCTAATTCTAGCTCTACTCCCCAATAAATTCGGTGCGTTTTGGTCTTAGGTTGGTGCTCTATTATTGCAGCCTCCTGAAAAGCGGACAAGCTGATGAGTTGTGGCAAGGGTTTGATCTTTTTCCAAAAAGTGTTGGCCGGGAGTGCATCTTGACCCATTAGTGTACAACTGTGCGGAATACCTAAACTTTTTGCAATTTTATTGCCTAACCAAGCACATTCTCCCAACCAAAATGAATGAATATGATTAACGGCTTTTTGTTTATGAATTTTCTTGGCCTCTTTCATTGCCTTTTTGACAAGCAATATGCGCTTCAAACCTCTTTCATTATTGCCCCCCAAAGCGCTTACATTAACCTCGTGCCAATTATAATTTTTGGCCTTGTATGGGTAGTGTAGGCTGATGACAGAAACCTCAACAGATTCTTTTTGACTCAATGCTTTTATAAATAATTGCATTGCTGGAATACATCGTGTGTCTAGTTCACCAGCAGGGAAACCTGGGCTTAAAAAAAGGATGTGTTTAGTCGTTTTCAATTTTATATAAATTCCAACCGTCTTTAAAAGATAATAAGGGGACCAAAGTGTTATTAATACTCAATTGCTTCCAGTTCAACATAGGATTCTTCCCCTTAAACGTCTGATTCACTCTCTCGGGGTTAAACAAGACTAAACCTCCTTTTTCAAATGAAGTGTATCGCTGTTTCCATAGGCTTTTGTAATTCATTTCTACACCTCTTTGCTGAAGCGAGATGTCCAATTCGAAACTGTACAAAGTACTTCCTTCATATTGCATCAAACTTTCGGCAACTTCTCTTTCCAAACTGTTCATGCTATAGCTTGGCCAAATACCTCTTTCAAGCAATGCCAATTGAGCTCCAATTAACAATAGAACAGACCACTGCACCCATCTTCTTTCCCACCTATTAATTCTGCCCATTAGCTTAATAAACGCAGGAAAAAGCATCACTAAAAACAAAGGGTAAATCAATAATAGATATCTACTGCTCTGAAAAATTAATCCCGATAGAAAAATCAAATAAAACACGCAACTCAACATCAATACCACAAATTCTTTTCTTGGTCTTTTTATAGGTAAAGCAAAAAATATGAGCAATGGTGAAAGCAGAAAAAATCCTGGATGAAACAATCCAATGAAATTGTAGAGAAGGTTTGGAAGTAAAAAGGTTGCTGACGGTTGTTGAAGATCAGTGGTGTTTATAAACTCACTTTCAAAAAAATTAGTTACACTCCATTGCTTTATCAAGTGGTGGTTTAAAAACAAACTTCCACTGCCTTCAAGGTGTTCATTGAATAAATAACCAACAAGGAAAAACAATAGCGCCAATGCGTGTTTCCATTGCTTTCCCTTGAGCCAATTCAAGGTTGTCCAAAAAATTATGGGAGCAAGTGGCACCAATACTGCATAGCGACTGAAAACTCCAAGACTTGCTGTCAATGAAAATAATATGATGTCTTTAACCCTTAGAGTGCTTGCATAATTCAATGCATAGTGAAAAGTCAAAGTCAAGCAAAAAACACTGAATGCATCAGACATCACCACAACTGAAGTTCTAAACATATAAGCTGAAAGCAAAAAAGTAATTGTCACAAAAATTGCTGCAGATCTTTGGTCTTGATAAAGCGCCAATACAATTTTGTACAAAGCAAGAGCTGTTCCTAAAAAACAGCAAAAACTAAGCAATTGCCCAGCAAACGCACTATTTACTATAAACAGCCCCAAAGACAGAACTCCTAGATACGCTTTTGGCCATACAATATCTCCAGGGTACTCCCCTCCCATTAGGTATAATTTAAGCTTTTTAGCGTAGCTCAAATACTCATAACTGTCTTGTCCAAATAAGCCATCAAAGCCTAAACACAATAAAATAATGAACCCAAAAACTGGAATAGAAGCGGCAAGGGTCCACCATCCACTTGCTCTATAAAAATTCAAGTAATTATACTGCATCGAACTGCAAATAAAAGCAACCTCCAAGAATCTGTGTTTTTCCAATTTTGCTTCATAGAAATAATGATCGCTTTATTTTGAAAACTTTTATGCACCTTTGAAAAGAAATGAGATTAAACTATCCACATTAGAGAACTGCTTTGAAGATTCCTGCTCAATTTGTAATCACTAGTTTGTTTCTTCTTTTAATCGTTTTTGTTCCTGCTCTTTACTCTGAAAATGTCCTTGACAATAGCTTGCTACCAAAGTTCATTGGCTTGTCAGCTGTCTTGTTTGGCTTCAGTATTTATCTCAGCATAAAATCAAAAGAAAATATCTCCATCAATTTGGTGGATATTTCATTGATTTCCTTTGTCCTCTTTGTTTCAATTTCCTATTTCAGCGCCATCAATCAGGGAGAGTTTATATATGAATTTCTCAAAATTCTACTGTTTGTGTCTTGCTTTTACATTGTTGCTTATTTCTTTGAAAGGCAGGAAAAAGAAGTTGTTCAATTGCTGCCAAAACTTGCGGTTATGGCCACAATTATTGCCATTATTTTCTCCTTTTCAGAATTGAGCCATGCACTTAAAGCTAAAGAGCCTTTTTCATCTACCGTATACTTGGTCGAGGGTCTTCATGCGCACAAAAACCTATTGAGTAATTGGGTTTGTTTGTTAATTCCCTTTACGTTTCTAGGTGTAAGGCTGCCTTCATTATGGCCAAAAGTGATCTTTTACATTGCTATAAGCTTACAAGTAGGGTTCGTTTTATTGCTTCAAACTCGAGCAAGCATAATTGGTCTATTGGCCTTTGCTTTGGTGATTATTGTTGAATACAGCAGCCGGTCGAAGGCCAAAAAAATACTGTTAAACTTTTTTACTGGCTTTTCTATAATAGTTGGACTCTTTTTAGTGTTGTTATTCCTCTCACCTGTAATGGAAAATTTGCTTTTGGGTCTTGAAATAGAATCGGCATCTGCAAGTGAAAGAACAATACTTTGGGCCAAATCAATGAGCATGATTAAAGCGCATTGCTTCAGTGGTGTAGGCTTGGGAAATTGGAAAATTTACTTCCCCAATCAAGGTCTTGAAGGTTTGTACAGAGCCACATTAAATGACACTATCTTTGCTCGACCTCACAATGATTTCATTTGGACTTTAGCGGAGTCTGGGCTGTTTGCTTTTTTGTCCTTTTTTACTTTCATAGGACTTATAATTAAGACTTCTTTGGTTGCCTCTAAAGACCAAAAGAGCTCCCACAAACACTTGACATTTACCTTTATTGCGGGAATCTGTATGTTTTTAAGCATCTCCTTTTTCGACTTTTTAAAAGAACGCATTGAGCACATCATCATTTTTGCGATATTGCTTGCGGGACTTTACGCTCAATCCATCCAAAGGTTTAAGAGTGTTAACTTTTTAAGGCCCTCTTGGAATAAACTATTCTATGGATTATTTGCTCTTTTTTCCGTGTTCAGTTGTTATGTTGGAATAATCCGTTTTCAATCTGAAGCCTATTTGCAGCAGATGCTAATCGAAAAAGACGAGGGCAATCATCAAAAGATGAAAGAGTATGCGCTCAATGCGAAGAATTCCTTTGTGCAATCTGACAATAACGGAACCCCTATCGACTGGTATATAGGGCTTTGCGAATACAACCTTGGCAATATTTCTGCAGCGCATCAATATTTTAAATCTGCTTTGCTACTTCACCCCTATGATTTTAATGTACTGAACAATTTTGCCACAACACATTTTTTAGAAGGTCGCTACAATGAAGCCATTCCCATCTATCTTCATGCGCTAAAAATTAATCCAAGGTTTGAAGAAATGCGGTTAAACTTGGTATCTGCATACATCAATTTGGGTGATTGGAGCAATGCCGCTGAATGCATATCAAAAGTGGAAACGAAATCGCAAAGAAGTGAAAACTTGAGCAATATAATTCGTCAGAACATTAGCATTAATTAATGTCTGTCAATCCCCTTTATCATCACTTTCAAAGACCAACAGCATCAATAAAAAACGTAAAAGAAGGAATTCAAAAAACATATTTTTGCAGCCAAGACAAATTTAAACTATGAATCAAAATACCAATCGCATTTCATCCTTGTTTATCAAGTTAAATCTAAAAGATTTAAACTCCGGAACCTCAACTGGAAGGCATTGGCTTGAGGGCAATGAAAATTCCTTTAACTCACGTTCACCGGTGGACAATCAGCTTATTGGGAGTGTTGTGGAAACTTCAAAGGATCAATATGAAACGATAATTCAAACAGCAAGTGATGCCTTCAAACAATGGCGAAAAGTTCCTGCACCAAAAAGGGGTGAGATTGTTAGGCAATTTGGTTTAAAGCTTCGTGAGTACAAGGCTGATCTAGGAATGCTTGTATCCTACGAAATGGGGAAATCATATCAAGAAGGCTTAGGAGAGGTGCAAGAAATGATTGATATCTGTGACTTCGCCGTTGGACTTTCAAGACAATTGCATGGATTTACTATGCATTCAGAACGGCCTAACCATCGAATGTATGAACAGTATCACCCCGTTGGAATTGTCGGCATCATTTCAGCGTTTAATTTTCCTGTTGCAGTATGGTGTTGGAATACAGCATTGGCTTGGGTATGTGGAGATGTATGTGTCTGGAAACCTTCAGAAAAAACGCCTATGTGTGGCGTTGTGTGTCAAAAATTGATAGCTGATGTGCTCGCAGAAAACGATTTGCCAGAGGGCATAAGTTGCTTAATTAATGGGGACCACAAAGTCGGAGAGTGGCTAAGTCAAGACAAAAGAATTCCTCTTGTTTCCGCTACAGGAAGCATTCGAATGGGTAAAATTGTTGCTGAAACTGTTGCTGCACGTCTTGGAAAATCCTTGCTTGAACTGGGAGGCAACAATGCTGTTATTTTAACAGAATCTACAGACCTAAAAATGGCAATACCTGCATTGGTATTTGGAGCGGTAGGCACATGTGGTCAGCGCTGCACTTCTACGAGAAGATTGATCGTTCATGAAAACATCTACGAACAAGTAAAGGAATCACTCGTCAATGCGTATACACAATTGCGTGTAGGAAACCCGTTAGATGAAAACAACCATATTGGGCCATTGATTGACGAAGAGTCTGTTGAAGCCTACTTAAAAGCGATTAAATCGGTTAGAAATGCTGGTGGAAATATGATTGTAGAAGGAGGTTTACTCGAAGGCGAAGATTATGTGTCCAACTGCTATGTTAGCCCTAGTATTGCAGAAGTTGAGAACCATTGGGAAATTGTTCAAAACGAAACATTTGCACCCTTGTTATACCTTATTAAATACAGTGAATTGGAAGAAGCCATTGAGCTTCAAAATGGTGTTGTTCAAGGATTGTCTTCAGCGATCATGACGAATAATGTGCGAGAAATGGAGCGCTTTCTTTCTGCCGAAGGTTCAGATTGTGGTATTGCCAATGTAAACATTGGAACTTCTGGAGCTGAAATCGGTGGTGCTTTTGGTGGAGAAAAAGAAACCGGTGGTGGAAGAGAATCTGGTTCAGATGCTTGGAAAGTATATATGCGCAGACAAACCAACACCATTAATTATGGCACGGATTTACCATTAGCCCAAGGGATTAAGTTTGAACTATAAGAAATAAAGCCAATTCTTCAACATGCTTTTTCCATGATCGCACAGCACACTTTCTGGATGAAACTGCAAGCCATAAATAGGCAAATATTCATGCTCTAGTGCCATTACATCACCTTTATCGTCCACAGCGGTCACCTTTAAGGCGTCTGTGTATGAATTCACATCCATCACCCATGAGTGGTATCTTCCAACACTAAATTGCTGAGGCAATCCATCGAATATTTTGCTGTTTGTTCCCGGTTCTTGGTACAGAGTAGTAGATTGACCGTGAAGCACTTTATCCAAATGTTTCAATGAGTAATCGAACGTTTTTGCGATTGCTTGTAAACCTAAACAGATTCCCAATATACTGTGCGTATCTTTTATATTTAATAAGCTGTCTAGCAACATTCCGGCCTCTTCTGGTAATCCTGGACCAGGTGAAATGACTACCTTTTTATAACGATCCCAATTGATTGTGTCCAAGTCATCGTTCCGCCTTACCTCTATGCCTGCTGGCCACAATTCATCGAGATAATGGTATAGATTGTAGGTAAAAGAATCGTAATTATCTATGAGAAGAATCTTTTCCATTTTCACACAAAAAAAGGCTGTCAAAAAATGAACAGCCTTAGAGGTCTCGAGCGGATTCGAACCGCTGTAGATGGTTTTGCAGACCACTGCCTAGCCACTCGGCCACGAGACCTTAATTGGAAGCCAAAAATACGTATTTCAAGTGTTAATTATGTCTCGTTCATTCGCGAATTGTGACACATACATTTTCGATTTCACCTGAGATGGGTGGATTGCATTTTTTTATTTGAACTTCTATTGAATGGATTGGACTAAACCGTCTTTTTATTGATGTTATAATCCTGTGTGCAACATTTTCAATGAGCTTTGACGGTCGCAACATTTCTTCCTTAACAACCTCATATACTTTAGAATAGTCTATAGTTCCATTCAAGTAGTCTTCTTTCGCAGCTCGAGAAAAATCAGTTTCAATGCGAAGGTTTACAACAAATTTGTTTCCTAGTCTGCGTTCCTCTTCAAAAACCCCATGAAAGGCATGAAATGTAGCGTTCTCAATATGCACCAAATGCATTTTATGTCAATTTATTTAATCCTACTTCCATGCGCTCTAGGCATTCATTTTTTCCTAATAGTTCAGCAATTGCAAACATAGAAGGCCCCATACCCTTACCTGTTAGAATCACTCTAAACAAAGGCAATACACCCCCAATTCCCAATGTTTTGGCTGCTAAAAACGCTTTAAACTGCTCCTCAATTTCAACGGCTGTAAAGGTGATAATTTCTTCAAGTGCTGACTTCCATTCTAGCATTACAGTCGCGCTGTCTTCTTTCCATTTTTTTCTCACTGTTTTTTCATCGTATTCTGTCGGTCTTTGGAATAAATAACTTCCTTCAATAGGAATTTCATTCAAAAAAGTTGCGCGCTCCTTCATCACTGTCTCTTATACACATCTGACGCTGCCGACGACTC
>OJGX01000335.1_pt1 | contig 24073 bp, 19 predicted proteins | sample 1594661 | NCBI WGS metagenome assembly OJGX01 (sample SAMN05416839, study PRJEB24817) | seawater metagenome | isolation source: Sea water | place: Canada:Atlantic | collected 2013-07 | reverse complement strand
AGGTTGAATTTCTCGTTCGGGATTAACCAGACTGATAAATTGATCTATAATAGTGTGTCCATCAAATTTATAGATGGCAATTTCAGTCATGCCCTCTTCATTAAATTTTCCTCCGGTGGTTTCTATGTCTACTATTGCGTAAATAATACGATTTTAAATGGTGTAATTACGAGCTCCAAAGATACTACTTCCAATGCGAACCATTGTACTTCCACATTCAATCGCTAGGGGGTAATCGCCACTCATTCCCATTGAAACCTCTCTAAGTTTTGGGTTTATATTTTTTAAGCTTTCAAAAGTAGTTTTTAAGGCTGAAAACTCTTCCTTAATTTGAGCTGTATTGTCTGTAAAACTAGCCATCCCCATAACGCCAACAATAGCTATATTTTCTAAACGCTTAAAATCTTTTGAATTCAATAACGTATGTGCTGCTTCGGAAGTCATTCCAAATTTAGTGTCTTCTTGAGCAATCTTTAGTTGCAACAAACAGTTGATAGTTCGATCGTGTTTTTTAGCGTGTTTATTAATTTCATTAAGTAATTTTTCGGAATCTACGCCATGAATCAAATTTACAAACTCAGCCATATATTTGACTTTGTTTCTTTGTACATTTCCAATCATATGCCACAAAATATCTTTGGGCATCTGTTGATATTTTTCGGCCATTTCTTGGATTTTATTCTCCCCAAAAATTCGTTGTCCAGCTTGATATGCTTTCATTAAATCTTCAACAGGTTTTGTTTTCGAAACAGCGACCAAAGTAACATGATTAGGTAGCTTTGATTTAACTTCAGTTAAATTGGTTTTTATAGACATAGTTATAATTCGTAAATAGTAATTCCACTTCTTAATTTTGGGTAAATGTAGGTGCTTTTTGGGGGCATAACGTCATCTGAATCTGCAATAGCCATTAACTCTTTGCTCTGAACAGGAAATAACCCAAACCCAACCGCATAATCTCCGCAATCAACAGAAGATTTAATTTGCTCTAAACTGTTGGCGCCATGTACATATCCAATACGTTTATTTGTTCGAACATTTGTTACACCTAAAATGGGTTCTAGCAAGTGAGTTTGCAATATATAAGCATCTAATTGATCAATAGCAGCGCTATTATTCTGATTTGACTCACGTAAAGATAAGGAATAAAATATACCGTCAATATACATAGAAATATCGTGTGTTTTTAAACTCTTATAAGGCGCTTTACCCTTATTTTTTAATTCAAAAACGAGGCTTACTTTTTCTAAAAACGCACTACTACTTAAGCCGTTTAAATCTTTAACAACCCTATTGTAGTCGTATATTTTCAATTGACTTTCTGGAATTAAAAATGCCAAAAACCGATTAAACGATGCGTTTATTGAGGATTTATGTATTGCTTTTTTTTCTCGTGCTAAAAGTGCAGAGGACGCAGAACGGTGATGGCCATCAGCAATATAAAGCGATGGGATTGTTTTGAAACCATCCTGAATATGTTGGATGTCTTCATGGTTTTCTACAGACCATAATTTATGAGTTTCATTTTCAGTAGACCAAGAATTAACTGTAATTGAGTTTAGTTTTGCGATTTTAATATGCGTCTCTAGCAGCGAACTATCCGGATAGGTGAGGAGTACTGGAGCAGCATTAAACTGTACCGTTTGTAAGTAATCTTTAAAAGTATTCTCTCTTTTAGAAATTGTAGCTTCATGTTTTTTGATCACATTAGTATCATAATCTTCAACACTAGCAGTCGCGATTACGCCACAAAATAGACCGCCATTATCTTGAGTTGTTTCATAAATATAGACCGCCGATAAAGTATCTTTAATGAGAATTTTTGAGGTTATAAATTCTTCATACTTTTCTCGCACCAATTTATATCGTTTTGATTTTTCAACAGCAAAAGAAGCATTTTTTTTTATATTAATAATACTTAAAAACGAAGCAGGATTTTTGCTTAGGGTTTCTTTTAATTCTTTTTCTGTGTATGATTTGTACGACTTTGAACTAAAGTTTTGAAGGGTTTCTTTTGATGGACGAACCGCTTTGAAAGGGTAGATTTTAGCCATAATTTTGGGGTGTTTACGGAATAGATTTAAGAAAATTGAGCAGCAACTACAATCGCTTTCCGTTCTTTTGAATAGTTATAAAAACCTTCACCAGTTTTAACGCCATATTTACCCGCGCGAACCATATTTACTAAGAGAGGGTTAGGAGCATATTTTGCATTTTTAAAGCCGTCATACATGACCTCTAAAATTGATAAACACACATCTAGCCCAATAAAGTCAGCTAACTCTAGAGGGCCCATTGGATGGCCCATTCCAAGTTTCATAACAGTATCAATTTCTTGGACACCGGCAACACCAGAATATAATGTTTCGATAGCTTCATTAAGCATTGGCATTAGAATACGATTGGCCACAAACCCAGGATAATCATTTACAACAACTGGTGTTTTATTAATTTTTTCAGTCAGATTTACAACAAATTCAAGTACCTCTTTAGCGGTATTATAACCTGTAATTATTTCGACTAATTTCATGATAGGCACTGGATTCATAAAATGCATTCCAATCACTTGTTCTGGTCTTGAGGTTTGTGCTGCTATCTGTGTAATAGAAATAGACGAGGTGTTTGTTGCTAAAATAGTGTCTTCTGGACACGCCACATCTAATTGTTTAAAAATTTTAAGTTTTAAGTCTACATTTTCGGTAGCCGCTTCGACGACCAAGCTTGCATATTCAACGCCTTCAGCAATAGTTGTGAAGGTCGAAATGTTATTTAATGTTTCTGTTTTATCAGTTTCACTTATTTTATCTTTAGCGACTAAGCGATCTAGATTTTTGGTAATTGTTGCTATCGCTGTTGTAAGCGCGGTTTCATTAACATCAATGAGTTGAACTTTAAAGCCTGCTTGAGCAAAGGTATGTGCGATTCCATTTCCCATAGCTCCAGCTCCAATAACTGCAATATTTTTCATAATACTTTTTTTAAAAACAATCTATAATTTGATAAGCGACTCTTAATGCATCTGTTCCATCTCTAAGAGTTACCACAGGTTTTGTGTTGGTGTTTATGGCGTCCGCAAAACTTTCAAGTTCGTCTAAAATGGCATTGTTTGGCGCAATTTCAGGGTTTTCAAAATAAATTTGCTTCTTAACTCCTTCTGCATTTTGTAGAACCATATCAAAATCACCAGGTGTTTCTGGCGCATCTTTCATTTTTACAACCTCCACTTGTTTCTCTAGAAAGTCAACACTTATATAGGCGTCTTTCTGGAAAAAGCGACTCTTTCGCATATTTTTCATAGAAATACGACTTGCTGTAAGGTTGGCAACACAACCATTTTCAAACTCAATTCGAGCATTGGCAATATCGGGCGTCTCACTAATTACAGAAACTCCGCTTGCGGTGATGTTTTTTACGGGCGATTTAACCACACTTAATATGATGTCAATATCATGAATCATCAAATCCAACACTACAGGAACATCTGTTCCTCTAGGATTAAATTCTGCCAAGCGATGGGTTTCAATAAACATCGGCGATTGAATATCGTTTTTAACAGCTTTGAATGCAGGATTGAAACGCTCTACATGACCCACTTGACCTCTTAAATTGTTTTCAGATACCAACAAACGAATTTGTTCGGCTTCTTCGACGGTATTTGTAATTGGCTTTTCAATAAAAATATGTTTCCCTTTGGTAATGGCTTTTATGGCGCACGTATAGTGAGAAAGTGTAGGCGTTACAATATCAACAACATCTACAGCTTCGATGAGTGCTTCAATTGAATTAAAAAATGGGTATCCAAATTCAGTTTCAACCTTTTTTCCATTTGATTCATCAGGATCATAAAATCCGGTGAGTTCATATTTTTCAGAGTGCTGAAGTAATTTAAGATGAATTTTTCCTAGATGTCCAGCTCCTAAGACGCCTGCTTTTAGCTTCATATTATGAGTTTTTTGTAAAACTATGATTTTTTTATAGCATTTCTAAGATCCTAACAAAATTTTATCAAAATCTCCTTATATGTTAATAACATACAATTAGTAAGGTTGAACATTACTTGTTGTTTAATTTATTTACAAATAAACTAAACATTTTTATTACAACCCATCTTCCGTTCATTACCTAAAAATTGCCGTTTATTACATGAATTAGCCGTTTGTTACATAGCGCTATAAAATTCAGGTATACTATAATATATTTGATCTCAATTAAATGTTAACTAACCAAATTAATTCACATAAATGACTCTCCTCGCTCGCTACCTCATTGTGTTTTTTGTTATGTTTTCAGTAGATAAAGTGTCTACTCAAAACGTAATAAGTCAATCCCCTAAGTTGGTCAAATCTGTATTAACACAAGCAGGTTCAAGCAATGCTTCCTATGACTATACAGATTTGACTGGTACAATCAAAACAACCAAAATTCAACAAAGTATTGGTCAAAGAGGCGTCGTAGGATTATCAAATACCTCATTAAGTTCTGTGCAACAAGGGTTTTTAAATCATATTAAAGTATTAAAAATTGATAACACTGACATCAATTTTATTGAAACTGTAGATTTAACGTTTTATCCAAATCCATTTAAAGATTTTGTAAATATTAAATTTTCAACTCCACCAACCTACGCAATATTTGTAGAGGTGTTTGATATTAGAGGGCGTTTGGTCTTGGATCAAAAACTCCAATCTTCAAACTTAATTACAATAGCAACCAATCGTTTAGAAGACGCAAGTTATGTTGTAAGAATTTCAAGTGGAAGTCAGGCGTTTCTAAAAAAATTAATTAAAGGAACCAATTAAAATAATTATATGAACATGAATATTATTAAATACAGTGTATTTTTACTAGGTATCTCTCTAAGCTATGCACAGGAAATATATGTAGAAACGTCTCTTTCAAGTGCTTCATTTGAAGAGTTCAAAAATGATGAAGGTGCTAACACTCTTAATAATACGTATTCGAAACCCGTAGAATTAGGTCTTGGCTTAGGAATAATTATTAACGTCACCAAAAATCAACGCTTGAAATGGGACTTTGGCGTCAATTATAATAACTATAAAATAAATACGAGTTTTGCCAATGGAGAGGCATCAATTCCAACAGAATATAATCTCAATTATGTTTCCTTTAAAACTGGGCCCTATTTTTCGGTAGTAAATCATTCAAGATTTAAACTACAGCTTCACGTTCATAATTCCCTCGATTATTTAATTTCCGGATCCAATCAATATAATAATGTATATGTGGATTTAACTGAGGGTAAAAACTTTAGTAGGGTAAACTCTAATTTCCATTACGGGGCAACATTTGAATTTATTTTAAGCAATTCGAAATCACTGTACCTAAGCTATGATTCCAAAAATAGTATTACAGATGCCCTTGATGCGGACCAATCATATCAATTAAACGCAACCTCTATTTTGATGGGATTTCGTTTTAAATTAAACAGACTCTAAAAGAAAAAAACCAACTTATGATGCAAATTTTCAAACAACTAGTAACCGTTTCGATGTTCCTTTTTTTGAGCAAAGGGATGCTATTTGCCCAGACGGCAGGAATTAATTACCAAGCCTTAATCCTCAATTCAGAAGTAATTCAAATTCCGGGTGCTGACATTGAATAAAATCAGATACCTTTAGGTCTTGAAGGCCTTAGATTTAACCAATCCAGCCCTAATGATTACCAGTACCATTTCGGGAACTTCTGGAAGTCCTTCGGAAGCGAATCAACTGGCGATCCTCGATGTCTTAAACAAAGTGTTTGTGAAAGTTATTGCCAATAGACGGAAGTTGGAGTAATATAAAATTTGTAAAAGCTGGCGTTTAACTTATCTTTACTTTTTTAAATAAGGAGATTACTCTTCTATTCAATTCTATTTTTGAAAGATACGTTTAAACATAAAGGGCTTCGCAAACAATTGGTGGCGACCTTAGTCGCTAAAGGCATTACAAACACAGCAGTATTGGACGCTATTGGTTCTATACCTCGTCATCTGTTTATGGATTCTAGTTTTTTGGATCATGCCTACCAAGACAAGGCATTCCCAATTGCTGCCAGTCAAACGATTTCTCAACCCTATACTGTGGCATTTCAATCGGAATTATTAGAAGTAAAATTGGGTGATAAAATTCTTGAAATAGGAACGGGGAGTGGCTATCAAACCGCAGTACTCTGTCTTTTAGGCGCACATGTCTATAGTATTGAACGGCAATTAGAACTGTTTAAAAAAACCAGTAAATTTCTACCGAAAATAGGCTACGTGGCCAAACGACTCATTTTTGGAGATGGCTATAAAGGCCTCAAGGAAGATGCGCCTTTTGATAGTATTATTGTAACGGCTGGCGCACCATTTGTTCCAAAACCATTGTTGTCTCAGCTAAAAATAGGAGGGCGTTTGGTTATCCCTGTTGGAGATAAAGCGCAAATAATGACACTTTACATTCGTAAAGGTTCCAAAGAATTTGAAAAGCACGAACTCGGGAATTTTAAGTTTGTGCCACTTTTAGAAAATAAAAGTTAGAGACTAATCCCAAACAATACACCGTCGTTCACAAACCCTGATTGGTACGAACGCACATAGTCAATTCGAAGAAAACGATACTTTCCCCAACCAATATTATTAACACCTATACTGTACTCCTGATATGGTTTTTGGTTTTTAGTTGAAAAGCCATGAACACCAATAATCAAATTATAATTTAATTCATTAATTAAAGGAATTTTGCCTAAAATATACCCACTAAAATCATGCTCTAGGTGGTATTCGAAATAGTTTTCGGAGCTACTTAAATCATAATAGCCAAGGTTTTTAAAGCTTGACAAATAATTATCTTCTAGGTTTACGTGGGTTTGATTTCCGTTAAGGTGCTTAAAGTCCATAAATGCAAGCTCAGAATTTCCAAAAAATGTACCGCCTAGAATGTTGTAACTAAAATTACCTTTGTTTTCAAGGCTCACATTTTGAGTCAGTTTAACACTCAAATGATCAAAATTGTAGTCGGAGTTTGTGGCGCCCAACCCTTTTTCAAAACTAAAATTTAATTTCGGATATTTTGGGTTGGTGATATTAAACTTACTCCCAGGATAGCTGAGGTATTTTTGTCCAAATCGAATGGTGCCATCCAGTTTAAGTTTTATAATGTTATGGTTTTCAAAAGGGGCTGTCTCAAAATTATCAGGGACAAGGGGATTATTGCTTGTGTAGATTTTGTTGTCTTTGTTAAGAGTCGTATAATTTGCGGTATTGAAAAGTGCCCTTCGATTTTCAAAACTAGCAGCCGTTCGAATCCTAAAACCATTAAACAGTTCTTGCCCATACTGAAATGAAATGAATCGCTTTTCAAATAATTTGATATAATTATTTTCAAAAAATAAACTACTGATATCATTTATCAAACTCGAAATGGGTTCTTGAGCGTTAAATTGCTCAACTTTTGTACCTGCATTGAACCCGATAGTTAAATCATTGATATTATTAAATTTATACCGAAACCCTAATGTGCCTCTCAATTTTTGAGTGTCATAACTGTAATTTATACGACTTTGAAATGATACATATTTTTTATACTCATCATAGCGTTTGGTGTAATCGATGTCTACATTTGAATTAAACCCTTGTACCGTATTAAAATTTAATCCCGTTAGAGGACTGTTGATGTTAAACTGTTTATCCTCAAAAGAATTTTCGTAGGTATATCCCGAAATTAAGTTTCCAAACTTAAACCTATTGTTTTTAGTATCCACCGAATCTCGATAGGTTTTAGATTTTTTTAGGGTTTGTAAACTGTCTTTTCTAATATAATCTACGAGTTCTTCAGATGTTAACGGCACAGGTCGAAGGCGGTTCCAGTAGGTAGAGTCTTTTTTGTTTGCTTCAAGTTCAAATGCTAAAACTTCGTTGGTAAACACATCGGAACCAAAGTTGGAGTTCAGTTCATAATTGGAGTAATTGGCTACAAAACTCCCATCGCCATTAAATCCTAAAAACCCATATTTAAACCCAATCGTTTGGGAACGGATGACCCAATAATCAGCGGTTTGGTCATAGGATAAATTTTGTTTTATGGTGACTAAATCTGCAGCAGGTGTTTGAATTTGACTGCCTGTCACACTTAGTTCGAGCCCATATAAACGCCATTGGTCTTCTACAATAAAAATAAAACCTGAAAATACACGGTCATTTTCGCGACGTGGAACCACTTTAATTTTATTGATTAAATTTCCACGATTGTCATAAAAATCGCCTTCAAGTTTATAGCGGTAATAATTAAAAGCATAGTCGGCAATGGGAGACACGATTTCTGCATTAATCTCAATCGTATTTTTGTAAAAATTATAATCGACGTCGCTGGCATTATTGAAGCTAAATCCGTTAGAATTGCCACTTACTTTAGAAGCACTTATTTTTTCGGTAAGTTGGTCGGGCTTTTGATATTTTATTTTTGAAATGGTTTCGGATAAATATAAAATTCCAGAGCGGGTAGAATCTAAACCAATATCAAGTTTTACCTCTTGTCCCAAGAATTTTTCTGGCGCATTTTTGATCCGAATGATGCCTTTAGAATAAAAGTCAGCCGCATAAGAACTGATTTTTTCTAGCTGTCGTTTTCGGTTTTCAATGGTAGCTCTTACAATTCGATTTGCAGGGTTTTCGTTGGAACTAATCACCACTTCATTTAAGGATATGTTTTCTTCTAATAAAGTAATGTCTAAGGCGTAGGGGAGCTGTGTAATCTCAATTGTTTTGGTTTGTGTTTTATAGCCCAAAAACTGAAATACAACAGCATATTTCCCTGGTTTAGATACAGCTAACTCATAGGCGCCGTTGTCGTTTGAAGTCGTCCCAGTATAGGTGTTTTCTAAGTAAATATTAACGTATGGAATGGGTTGGTTGTCAATATCTGTAATCGTCCCTTTGAGTTGAGCAGATACGGATAGAGAACAGATGAGGAAAAATAGGAAAAAACGCATTAAATCTAATATAAGGTTATGGTATATAAGACTGTAGAACGTAAAAGTTGTTACAAGATTACTTGAAATTCTTCTTTACACAATCTAAGTCACGTTTGTTGTCGCGGTCTTTGATAGTCTCTCGTTTATCGTAGAGTTTTTTACCTTTTGCTAAGGAAATTCTCAGTTTTGCAAACCCTTTTTCATTGATAAAAAGTTTGAGAGGTATGATCGTTAGTCCAGAGTTTTTCACCTCTTTCTCGAGTTTTTTAAGCTCTTTTTTGTTGAGTAATAATTTCCGTTCTGCTTTGGGCGCATGGTTATAATGATTCCCGAAATCATATTCTTGAATGGTCATATTAATCACAAAAAGCTCACCTCTTAAATTAAACTCACAAAAACTTTCGGTAATAGATGCTTTTCCTTCTCGAATCGATTTAATTTCAGTTCCTGTTAATACAATACCAGCGATGTACATATCCAGGAGATTGTACGTAAATCGGGCTTTTTTATTTAATATGTTAACAGACTTTTTCATCAGGGGGCAAAATTAAGCAAAATATTTATTCGATGGCTAAGAGTTGATGAATAATCTCTCCAGACTCAGTAATATTTATAATGTATAGGTTCCCATAATTAGTGTCCTCTATTTGTTTGTATAGATCTTGCCCTATAATAGTGTTCACTATAAATGGTGTTGTGTTGCTATGGCCAACAATTAATACAGTTTTATTTTTGTTTTCTTTTAGAAACTCCAAGTGGTCAAAGTTTTTTGGACTGTACAACGTTAGAGTTAGATTCTTTTGTTCAACAGTTGGAAGCGCTGTGTTTCGTGTTCGTTTATAATTTGTTGAGTAAATGGCATCAAAATTAATGTGATCAAAAACTAAACTCCAATGCGCAGCTCTTAAAATACCCTCAGTTATTAAGTCCGGATCTTTTTCGGATGGATTTGAGGTGTTTTTCTCTGCATGACGAATAAAATACAAAGAAGTTATGACGTTTTCATCAGAGTTTTGAGCCTGTAATGAACCCACACATAAAAGCAGTAGTAAGGCTATTTGAAGTTTTTTCATTGGATGGATTTTAAGGTTTCGGGTTTAATGTACAAAAAATTCTAGTTTTAAAAATAAAAAGCAATGCTGTTCTACAAGATAGAATATGCACTGCTTTTAACCAACTAACCAACGCTTATATGACGAGCTTCTTGTAGAATTGTTACAGTATTATTTTTCTAAAATGAAAGTCAGAATTTTACGTACTGATTTAGAGAAAATGTTTAGGCTATATTTCAAATTTTTTATATAATTTTGAACCTTAATAGAGCAACTATTTACACGCCACAATCATACATTAAAACCGCACAGATATGGGAATTTTCGATTCATTATTCAAGTCAGAACCAAAAGACTCTAATTGGCCAGGAGAACAATTAGAAGTTTTAGACCAATTGGATGCTATAAGTACTGCATCATTAACTGCACCTCAATTAATTTTCAAGCATTCAACACGCTGTAGTATTAGCCGGTTTGTACTTGCAGATTTCATGAATCATTTCACATACTCTTCAGATGAATTTGGGGCTCATTTTCTCGATTTATTAAATCACCGAGATATCTCTAATGCAATTGCAGAACGTTTTAATATCGTTCATCAATCGCCACAAGTGGTAATCATAAAAGATGGAAAAGTTGTAGCGCACGCATCCCACGAGGGAATTAATGAGCTACAACTTAGTAAGTATTTATAATGATTTAAACGCCGAGTTCTTCAAAAAGTTCTGTAAGCTTTTGACTAGACGGGCGTGGAGCATCTGCATCCACAATATTTCCATTGGGATCAATTAATATAAATCGGGGAATTCCACTAACTTTATAAGTTTGTACGAAGTCTGCCTCCCAACCTTTACCAGTAAACAATTGCACGCCTGTTAATTCTTTTTCAGTTACCATAGTTTTCCAAGAGTTGTGTGCTTTTTCCATTGTTCCACTACGCCGGGCATCATCTACAGAAATACTAACAAACTCAATATTTCTGCTGTGGTATTTTGATTCTAATGCTTTCAGCGATGGAATTTCTGCCTTACAAGGCCCACACCAAGTGGCCCAAAGATCAATATATACATACTTTCCTTTGAAGTCGCTTAAAGAACTGGTTTTTCCATTATGGTTTTCATAGTTTGAAAAAGTAGGGGAAGGCGTGCCTTTAGCAAATAGTTTCTTCATTTCTAGCTTTTCCATGAAGTAACTTTTGTAGGATTTTTGCATGGCTTTAAAATTCTCATCTTGTTCTGTAAAATATGCAGCATCAAGTTTTTTGTAGTCCCCTTTCAATGAATTATAGGCAACTTCTAGGTCCATAAAAGTTTTAGAAAATTCAGCTTCGGTTCCATTAAAAAGATCATCAGTCAAGTGTTTTTCCTGAAGTAAACTATTAGCGATTATAAAATTACTTTGATCAGAATCATCGCCTTTGAATTTTAAAGTTTCATCAAAAGCTTTTGTGTCTAAGGTGAATGAAATAGTGTTGTTATTTTTTAGATAAATACGTCCCACTTCATTCCCATCGTAAAATTGATAAATCCCTTCTTTTACATTAAGCGTATCGCTAAAGGTGCCGTCGTCACTGAGTGTGATTTCTTTTTTGTAGCCATCTCTATTACTAATGGTTATAGATTTTGAATCATTAGAATTAGTGATTTTTCCAGAAAGAATCGCATAATTTTTTGGAGTTTCTGAGCAGGATCCAAATAATAGAACAGATAGAAATAAAGCAAATAAGGGTTTCATAATGATTTTTGTATTTAGATTAAGTTCTGTTTAATTTACTAACTCAAAAATAAATATTTTATTCTGCATAATTAATAAATTAACAATTATTTGCGTATTTATTATGGAATTATCAAATTTGAGGAATATAATACGACTCCTATGCATATCATAACTACAAAACCTTTAAGCTTGTCAACCCTTAGAGTTTTAGTGTTTGAAAACACTCCAATAGAACTCTCTGAAGAAGTAATTCAAAATATTAAAGAGTGTCGTGCGTATTTAGATCAAAAAATTGCGGCTACTTTTGATCCAATTTATGGTATCAATACAGGTTTTGGGTCTTTGTGTGATGTACGGATTCACTCTGAAAACCTAACTAAATTACAAGAAAATTTAGTGCGATCACACGCTTGTGGTACTGGAGATTTAGTTCCAAAACCCATAATAAAACTCATGCTTTTATTGAAAATCAAATCGTTGAGTTATGGTCATAGCGGCGTTCAGGTAGAAACTGTTGATCGGTTGGTTTCATTTTATAACAATGATATTTTACCCGTAATTTATACGCAAGGTTCTCTAGGCGCTTCTGGAGATTTGGCGCCGCTAGCACATTTGGCATTGCCCCTAATTGGCGAAGGTGAAGTTTGGTATAAAGGCGAGCAAACTGCTGCCTCTGAAGTGTTGCGTCATTTTGATTGGACGCCGATAATGCTTCAATCTAAAGAAGGTTTAGCATTGCTTAATGGCACACAATTCATGACTGCTTACGGCGTACATTGTTTATTAAAATCTTTCAAGTTATCGTATATGTCCGATCTTATTGGGGCACTATCCCTTGACGCATACCACGGTCGTATTGAGCCTTTTGATCCTTTGGTTCATATAGTACGACCACATAATGGACAAATAAAAACTGCGGCACGTATTCTTAATTTTTTAGAAGACAGCGAATTGATGAAGCAACCAAAAGAACACGTGCAAGACCCCTATTCCTTTCGTTGCATGCCACAAGTTCATGGTGCTACCAAAGACACGCTGACCTTTGTAAAAAACACATTTATCACTGAAATAAATGCGGTTACAGATAATCCTAACATCTTCACCGCAGATGATAAAATTATTTCAGGCGGAAATTTTCATGGGCAACCCTTAGCTTATGGATTTGATTTTTTAAAAATAGCGATGGCTGAGCTAGGAAATATTTCAGAACGAAGAACATATCAGTTAATTTCTGGTTTGCGTGGTTTACCTTCTTTTTTGATTGAAAAATCGGGTTTAAATTCTGGATTAATGATTCCACAATATACGGCTGCGAGTATTGTTAGTGCCAACAAACAGTTAGCAACACCCTCGAGTGTCGATTCAATAGTGTCTTCAAATGGTCAAGAAGATCATGTTAGTATGGGGGCTAATGGTGCCACTCAGGCCTATCAAGTTTTAGAAAATGTAGAGCGAATTTTAGCAATTGAATTACTCACTGCTTCTCAAGCCCTTTTTTTTAGAGATCAAAAAACAGCTCCTTTTTTAGAAGCCTTTGTGTCTAGTTTTAGAGCTGAAATCCCTAAAGTAATTCAAGACAGGGTTCTTCACAACGATATAACAAACGCGGTCAAGTTTATTCAAAATCTTGAGCTAGAAAACGATGTTTTATTTGATTAATGAGTTCATAAAAAAAGCCCCACATTGTGAGGCTTTAGTATTAAGATTTTTTTGTCTCATTCGATGTCGATATCTTGACGTCTAATTTAGAATCATCCTTACCAATATCTAGCGTAATAGTATCGCCTTCATGTACATTGGATTTGATAATTTCCTCTGCTAGGGCATCTTCAACATACTTTTGAATGGCACGTTTTAGAGGGCGTGCTCCGTACTGTTTATCAAACCCTTTTTCAGCAATAAAGCGTTTTGCTTTTTTACTTAATTTAAGCGTATACCCAAGATCTAATATTCGTTCTAATAGTTTACCAAGTTCGATATCAATAATCTTATCAATATCTTCTTTTTCTAAAGTATTAAATACAACGACGTCATCAATTCTGTTAAGGAATTCCGGCGCAAATGCTTTTTTAAGTGCATTTTCAATCACTGCGCGCGCATTCGAACTTTCTTGCGATTTTTGAGCGGCGGTACCAAATCCAACACCAGATCCAAAATCTTTTAGTTTTCGTGCACCAATATTAGAGGTCATGATAATAATAGTATTGCTAAAGTCTATCTTTCGCCCTAAACTATCGGTTAAAAAACCATCGTCAAGAACTTGAAGTAGCATATTAAATACATCTGGATGTGCTTTTTCGATTTCATCAAGAAGAACTACGGCATAGGGTTTGCGTCGGATTTTCTCAGTGAGTTGTCCCCCTTCTTCATATCCAACATAACCAGGAGGTGCTCCTACCAATCTAGATATTGCAAATTTCTCCATGTATTCACTCATGTCGATTCTTACAAGGGTGTCTTCGCTGTCAAACAATTCTCTAGCCAATACTTTTGCGAGCTGTGTTTTACCAACTCCAGTTTGACCTAAAAATATAAATGACCCAATGGGCTTATTAGGATCTTTAAGCCCGGCACGATTCCTCTGAATAGCTTTCACTACTTTTGAAACGGCCTCGTCTTGTCCAATCACTTTTCCACTAATGAGCTCTGGAAGTTTTGATAATTTATTGCTTTCTGTTTGCGCAATTCGGTTCACAGGAATACTGGTCATCATTGAAACCACTTCAGCTACATTTTCTTCGGTAACTACAATTCGATTTAATTTAGATTCGGTTTCCCATTTTTCTTGCGCTTCTGAAAGGCTTTTTTCCAATCGCTTTTCATCATCTCTTAGTTTGGCTGCTTCCTCGTATTTTTGTTTTTTGACGACAGAGTTTTTAGTTGCTTTTACTTCTTCAAGCTCAGCTTCTAATTCTACAATTTGACTTGGCACATCTATATTCGTGATATGAACTCTGGAGCCTGCTTCATCCAAGGCGTCGATAGCTTTGTCGGGTAGAAACCGTTCTGTCATATAACGATTGGTCAATTTAACACAAGCCTCAATGGCTGCATCTGTATACTCTACATTATGGTGATCCTCGTATTTGTTTTTTATATTGTTTAAGATTTCAATTGTTTCACTAACGGAGGTTGGTTCAACGATTACCTTTTGGAAACGACGTTCTAAAGCGCCATCTTTTTCGATATGCTGTCTGTATTCATCAAGGGTAGTAGCACCAACACATTGGAGTTCACCACGCGCTAAAGCGGGTTTAAACATATTTGAAGCATCTAAGCTTCCTGTGGCGCCACCAGCGCCTACAATGGTATGAATTTCGTCTATAAATAAAATGATGTCGTCATTTTTTTCCAACTCATTCATTACCGCTTTCATGCGTTCTTCAAATTGTCCACGGTATTTGGTACCGGCTACAATACTGGCTAAATCTAAAGTGACAACACGTTTATTAAATAAAATCCGAGATACTTTTCGTTTTATAATTCGAATAGCCAAGCCTTCAGCGATGGCAGATTTGCCCACTCCAGGTTCTCCAATAAGTAATGGATTATTTTTCTTTCGGCGACTTAATATTTGAGACACACGTTGAATTTCTTTTTCACGTCCCACAACAGGGTCTAGTTTCCCTTGTTCTGCCATAGCAGTAAGGTCTCTTCCAAAATTGTCTAGAACAGGCGTTTTGGATTTTTTATTTGCTTTTTGGTTTCCTGATTGCCCAATAGAACTGTCTTTGTTTTCGTCTTTAGGCAGATCTTCGCTAGGGAAAGATTCAGCTCTTGGGCTATCTGTATAGTCGTCGTCGTTTGTAATCATGAATTTAAATTGTTCTTTTACACTTTCGTAATCTACTTTCAATTTATTTAAAAGTTTCGTCGTTGGGTCGTTTTCATTTCTTAAAACACAGAGTAGTAAATGGGCTGTGTTAATAGATTTACTTTGAAAGAGTTTAGCTTCTAAAAACGTTGTTTTTAAAGCACGTTCAGCTTGTCGTGTTAAGTGAAGGTTTTTTTTCTCGTTCGAGGCAATCATAATATTGGGGTTGGACGGACTTAAGATCTCTACTTTACGGCGGAGGTGACTAAGGTCAACGTCTAAAGCATTTAAGATATCAATTGCTTTGCCACTTCCATCTCTTAGAAGTCCAAGCATGAGGTGTTCTGTGCCAATAAAATCATGACCTAAACGCAGTGCTTCTTCTTTACTAAAAGAAATAACGTCTTTAACTCTGGGGGAAAAATTATCATCCATAAAAATTATTTGGTTTAAAAATACAAATTCAAAGGCATTAAATCAAAAACTATACCCAATTTATTTACAATATTACAAATGATAGTAAAAACTAATTAAAATCAAAATTTTTCCAACTGTATTTATCAACGATTTCGCTTCTTAAAATTGTTGATAAATTGAGCTAAAAAAGTCATTAAAATGCGCTACTAAACAATTTGAAAAGTAGTATATTAGCTAGGTTGTTAAATAAACAAAAATATAGTGTAACATGATAGAAGGTGAAAAGTTAATCCCCATTAATATTGAGGATGAAATGAAGTCAGCTTACATCGATTATTCGATGTCGGTAATAGTGTCTAGAGCACTCCCTGATGTAAGAGATGGTTTGAAACCTGTGCACCGTAGGGTGTTGTTTGGGATGCACGAACTTGGTGTTAGGTCGAATACTGCTCACAAAAAATCTGCAAGAATAGTTGGAGAGGTCTTAGGTAAGTATCATCCCCATGGTGATACTTCTGTTTATGATGCCATGGTTCGTATGGCTCAAGAATGGAGTTTGCGTTATATGTTGGTAGATGGGCAAGGAAATTTCGGATCGATTGATGGAGATAGCCCTGCAGCAATGCGTTATACGGAAGCTAGAATGCGAAAAATATCGGAAGATATGCTCGCAGATATTGATAAAGAGACTGTCGATCATAAACTTAATTTTGATGACACTTTAAAAGAACCAACCGTACTTCCAACTCGAATTCCAGGCCTATTAGTAAATGGTGCTTCTGGTATTGCTGTGGGTATGGCCACAAACATGCCGCCTCATAACCTTTCGGAAGTCGTGGATGGGATTACGGCCTATATAGACAATAAAGACATCGAAATTGATGAATTAATTACACATGTTAAAGCGCCTGATTTCCCTACAGGTGGTATTATATATGGTTATGATGGTGTTAAAGAAGCGTTCAAGACAGGACGTGGTCGTGTAGTAATGCGCGGAAAAGCTATCATCGAAGACGTGAATGGACGTGAATGTATTATAGTCACAGAAATTCCGTACCAAGTCAACAAAGCAGATATGATCAAGAAAACTGCAGATTTGGTAAATGATAAAAAAATGGAAGGAATTTCTACCATTCGTGATGAATCGGATAGAAATGGAATGCGCATTGTTTATGTTTTAAAAAGAGATGCTATCCCTAATATTGTTCTGAACAAACTGTATAAATATACAGCACTTCAGTCTTCATTTAGTGTCAATAATATAGCACTAGTAAATGGCCGTCCCGAAATGTTGAATCTTAAAGAGATGATTCATCATTTTGTAGAGCACCGTCATGAAGTGGTTGTGCGTCGTACAACATACGAACTTAGGAAAGCTGAAGAACGTGCTCATATATTAGAAGGTTTAATTATTGCTTCAGATAATATTGATGAAGTTATAGCTATAATTAGAGGCAGCTCTAATGCTGAAGAAGCCCGTGAAAAATTAATTGAACGTTTTAAATTAAGCGAGATACAATCAAAAGCGATTGTTGAAATGCGACTAAGACAATTAACAGGCTTAGAACAAGATAAACTACGTGGGGAGTACGATGCAATCATGAAAACGATTGATGACTTGAAAGATATTCTTGACAAAAAAGAACGTCGTATGCTAATCATCAAAGATGAGCTTGCTGTAGTTAAAGATAAATACGGTGATGAACGTCGTTCTGTAATAGAATATGCAGGAGGCGATCTGTCTATAGAAGATATGATTCCAAACGAGCAAGTTGTCATTACAATTTCTCATGCAGGATACATTAAAAGAACGTCTTTAACAGAATATAGAACACAAAATAGAGGTGGCGTTGGACAGAAAGCGTCTACTACCCGTAATGAAGATTTCTTAGAACATTTATTTGTAGGTACAAACCACCAATACATGTTGTTTTTCACTCAAAAAGGAAAATGCTTCTGGATGCGCGTTTATGAAATTCCAGAAGGCAGTAAAACGTCTAAGGGGCGTGCGATTCAAAATCTAATAAACATAGAACAAGACGATAAAGTTAAAGCGTTTATTTGTACACAAGATTTAAAAGATGAAGACTACACGAATTCGCATTATGTGATTATGGCGACTAAAAAAGGTCAGGTTAAAAAGACCTCTTTAGAGCAATATTCTCGTCCAAGAACGAATGGAATTAACGCCATTACGATTAAAGAAGATGATGAGTTACTTGAAGCAAAACTAACGACAGGTGAGAGCCAAGTGATGTTAGCGTTGAAATCAGGTAAAGCCATCCGATTTGAAGAAGCTAAAACACGTCCAATGGGTCGTGGTGCTTCTGGAGTTCGAGGAATTACATTAGCACATGAAGCCGATGAGGTGATTGGAATGATTGCTGTTGATGATATGGAAAGTAATATCCTTGTAGTTTCTGAAAATGGGTACGGAAAACGTTCTAGTTTGGAGGATTACCGAATTACAAATAGAGGAGGTAAAGGCGTTAAAACAATCTCTATTACCGACAAAACAGGTAATTTAGTATCCATTAAAAATGTAACCGATGAAGATGATTTAATGATTATTAACAAGTCTGGTGTTGCAATCCGATTGGCTGTTGAAGACCTAAGAGTAATGGGACGTGCTACTCAAGGAGTTCGCTTAATAAATCTTAAAGGGAATGATTCTATCGCTGCAGTTGCAAAAGTAATGCGTGAAGATGAAGAGGAGATGGAAGCAATTGAAGGGTTATCAGAAGATGGCGTTGAAAATTCTGCCAACCCTGAGTCAACTGGCACAGTTAATGATACTCAAGAAGAAGAATAAGTATTAAATATAACTATTAAAAAATAAAACAATGAAAACATATTTTGTGTTTGTGATAGCTTTAACCTTAAGTTTTTCTGCTGTTGCTCAAAAAAAAGAAATTAAAACAGCTACTAAAGAGTTAGTTAAAGGGAATTATGAAAAAGCAGGAGCAGCTCTTGATGCTGCAGAAGCATTTTTAGGTTCAATGGAAGAAAAATACAAGAGTCAGTATTATCTTCAACGAAGTATTTATTATTTCAATAAAGGAGAAGCAGACATTAGTGGAATTCTAAAATCTATAGAAGCTTTAAAATTGGTGTCTGGATCAGCGCTAGAACAAGGTATTAATGATCAAACACAAAACTTAAAAGCACATTTAGTTAATAAAGGAAGCTCACTTATTGATGCTCAGGATTATAAGTCATCTGCAGATTATTTTGAAAATGCTTACAAATTATCTCCAAGCGATACTATTTACTTATTTTATGCTGCTTCAACAGCGGTAAATGCTAAGATGTACGATCGTTCTCTATCGATGTATGAAGAGTTAAGAGCTTTAAATTTTACAGGTATTGAAGATAATTTCTACGCAACAAATATAGAGACTCAAGGCGAAGAATTATTTGCTAGTAAAGTAGTTAGAGATATTTCAGTAAAATCAAAGTCACATGTCAATCCTAGAGATGAAAAAAGTGCGTCTAAGTTTCCTGAAATCATTAAAAATATGGCCCTCATTTACGTCCAGAATGGAGATAATGAAAAAGCGCTAGAAGCCATGGCTATTGCTAGAGCAGAAGATCCGGAAAATATAAACTTATTATTAACGGAAGCTAATGTCTATTATACTATGGGTAACACCATGAAATTTAAAGAACTATTAGAAATAGCTATTCAGAAAGATCCAAATAATCCTGAGTTACAGTACAATTTAGGTGTAATTTCATCAGAAATTAAAGATTTTATGAGTTCTAAAGCATATTATTTAAAAGCTATTGAATTAAAGCCAGACTATACCAATGCTTATGTGAATTTAGCTGCTTTAATTTTAGGAGAAGAAGAGTCAATTCTTGATGAAATGAATGCATTAGGATCCTCGGCTGCGGATGATCGAAAATATGACAAATTAAAAGTAAAACGTAACCAGCTGTATTTAGATGCAATCCCTCATTTAGAAAATGCTATGAAATATGATCCTTCTAATTTCCAGGCTGTAGAAACGTTGGCAAATATTTATAGTGCTGTTGGTAATTCTGAAAAATATAAAGAACTTAAAGCGCTTTCGGAATCGTTAAAATCTCAAGAATAATACTCTTTTAAAATACATAAAAAAAGCCATTCAAATTTTGAATGGCTTTTTTTATGAGATTATTTTTTTGATGACCCTCAATTTGTGAGAGTGTGTCTTAGTATCCACATTGTAAATACCACTTTGGTCTAAGAGATCTATCCGAACTTTACCATGTGCATGAATGATTTTATGATCTTTCATGATAATCCCCACATGGATAATGTCTCCTTCATTATTATCAAAAAAAGCTAGATCACCAGGTTCACTTTCTTCTATAAAACTAAGGGCATCTCCTTGAGATGCTTGTTGAGAGGCATCTCTTAAAATATTGAAACCATTCAGTTTATAAACCATTTGTACAAACCCAGAACAGTCAATTCCAAAAGGCGTTTTACCTCCCCACAAATAGGGCGTGTTGAGGTATAAAATAGCAGTATCGATAAGCTTAGTTTTATCTTTAAGCCCAACCGAAGCTGTGCCCTCAAATGTGTGCTTTAAATAAGACAGTCCATTAAGTGTAGCCCCCAACAAAATAGGGTGTAAGTGTTGTTTTTGAGTGGTGATAAAATCCACTAAATCCGTAGACATTAACGGATCTGACTTGTGAAGTATTTTGTAGTCTACTTCGTCAATAAATTGAAACTGCTTGTTATCGATCCATCCTTCGTATTTATCAAATCCTAAACGAATGCGACTCCATGATTTACGATGCTCTAAGACTTTAAAATGGTCGCCATAGAGTACTTGTGAAATTAATTCACTAGTATCAGAAGCTTCAGATCTTAAAGCGACAACGCTTAGGTCGCATAGGCCGTATTGCATTTACTATATATTTCGTTCTAGGATGAGTGCCGAAGCACCGCCGCCGCCATTACAAATAGCCGCTGCTCCAATTTTTCCATTATTTTGTTCGAGTACACTAAGCAAAGTCACTACAATTCGAGCACCAGAACAGCCTAGAGGATGACCTAAGGAGACTGCGCCTCCATTGACATTTACAATAGAATCATCTAAGTCTAGGAGTTTCATGTTCGCCAAACCTACAATCGAAAACGCTTCATTGAGTTCAAAGAAATCTACGTCTGAGATATCAATATTTGCTTTCGCCAAGGCTTTTGGAAGTGCTTTTGAGGGCGCTACAGTAAACCATTCAGGTTCTCTAGCGGCATCAGCATATCCTTTTATAGTTGCTAAAGGGCGTAGCCCTAATTCTTCAGCTTTGTCTCTACTCATAAGCACCAGCGCAGCAGCACCATCATTTATCGTCGATGCGTTTGCAGCTGTTACTGTTCCATCTTTGGTGAAAGCAGCACGTAAGCTCGGTATTTTTTCTATACGGACATTTGTATATTCCTCATCTTTATCTACAATGATCGGTTCTCCTCGTCGTTGTGGAACTTCTACTGGAATAACCTCCGAATCAAACTTCCCATCATTCCATGCGTCCGTAGAACGTTTGTATGATTGCATCGCAAAAGCATCTTGTTCTTCTCGAGTAAATTCATATTTTGAAGCACAATTATCAGCAAAAACGCCCATAGCTTGATTTGCATAGGCATCCACTAAACCATCTTTTTGAAGTCCATCTTCTAAAGAAATTGGACCAAATTTTTGCCCTGAACGTGCATGTTGATAGTGCGGAATTGAACTCATATTTTCCATACCACCCGCAACAATAATATCAGCATCACCCAAAGCAATTGATTGGGCGGCTTGCATAATCGTCTTCATTCCTGATGCACATACTTTATTTACTGTGGTGCAGGGAACAGAATCAGGAATACCTGCATTAATTGCAGCTTGCCTTGCCGGTGCTTGACCAGTGCCGGCTTGCACCACATTACCCATCAATACTTCATCAACAAGTTCGGGGCTTAAATTAATTTTTTTAAGAGCGCTTTTAATAGCGATTCCTCCTAATTTTGGTGCAGAAATAGAAGATAACCCACCTAGAAAACGCCCTATTGGGGTTCTTACAGCGGATACAATTACAACGTCTTTACTCATAGTTTAGAATTTAGTGGGGTTCATGCGAAAATAACTAAAATTTGGGATATATAAAGTAGGATTATCTTAATATAGAGAGAAAAATGCACTTCTTTTTATTACTTTTGGATATTGTCATGAATAGAAGATTAAAAACAAGTTGCGTATTAAATTGTTTTTAGTTTATTAATTAGATAATTTTAAAAACAATAAATTAAAACACATGAAGGATATAATGAACCTTTTTCATAAAAACCATTCCTTGATTTATAAGGTTTTTCTTTTCGTGCTCACCACTTTTGTGATTGTCTATTTATTTCCTAAAAGTGGAACTTTCAGATATAGTTTTGAAAAGGGAAAACCGTGGCAATCTGAAAACCTGTACGCTCCTTTTGATTTTGCGATTAAAAAAACTGCTGATGAAATCAATACAGAAAAACAGCAAATTGAACTACAATCCCCTATTTTTTTCGATATAGACACTGCTGTGGTTGCTGCAGTTAAAAATGAATATACAACTGCGTTTGAGCGCTTATTTTTTGAGTTACCAAAGGATGAGATTAAGATCGATTTATACTACAAAGGGGGTGTACTTTTAGATCAGATTTATCAAAGTGGTGTGCTTCAAAATAAATATGATTATACTCCAAGTCAGCAAATTTCTATTTTGGTAGATAAGACACAAAGTGGTGTGAAACGCTTCGACAGTTTTTTTCTTCAAACAGATTTAAAATCATTTGTAGAATCTAGTATCTATACTTTGGGTTTAGATGCCTATAAGCAACGGTATTTAGCACTATTTTTTGATATTGTAAAGCCCAATGCGCAATTAAACAAATCAATTACGCAGATTTCGCTAGAGGAACGTTTAAGCCAAATGAAATTAGTAAGAGGGCGTGTTGATAAGCAAACCCTAATTATCTCAAAAGGGGAAGTAGTTCAAGGCGATAAATATGTCGTTTTAAACTCATTAGTCTCTGAATATGAATCACAAGTTTGGACCGATTCAAATTATACCCTAGTTGTAACGGCATATACTGTGTTGGTTTCGCTAGCATTATTGATGCTGTTGTTATTTATGAAAAAATATAGGATTGAAGTGTTTTCCAACAACACCAAAGTAACCTTCATATTTTTTAATATTGTTTTGATGGTATTTTTAACCACATTGGTTGTCAACTTCAATTCGTCTTATATTTATATTGTCCCGCTTTGTATTTTGCCCTTAATTTTGAAAGCTTTTTTTGATGCGCGTTTGGGATTGTTTACTCATGTAATAACAGTTTTGTTATTAGGCTTTGTTGTGGCCAATAATTATGAATATATGTTTCTGCAAATAATAGCTGGAATTGTAACGATACTTACGGTTTCGGAACTGTATAAACGGGCAAATTTATTTATATCTGTAGGTCAAATTACCTTAATATATATTATTTCTTACTTTGCATTTTTTGTAATTCACGAAGGAAGTATTGATAGTTTAAAATGGGAAACCTTTTTGTTATTTGTATTGTGTGGATTAGCAACGCTATTTGTACAACCACTAATCTATGTATATGAAAAACTTTTTGGGCTAGTTTCGGATGTATCCTTGTTAGAGTTGTCAGATACTAATTCTAAACTTTTAAAAGAGTTATCAGATAAAGCGCCAGGCACCTTTCACCACTCTTTAAATGTAGCAAACCTAGCAGAAGCTGCTGCCAACGAAATTGGAGCCAACACAATGCTTGTAAGAGTAGGAGCCTTGTATCATGATATTGGTAAGATGACTAATCCGACCTATTTTACCGAAAATCAATCTACAGGAATAAACCCACATGACGAGTTATCTCCAAAGGAAAGTGCACAAATAATAATCAACCATGTTATTGATGGTATAGAGCTTGCAAAGAAAAATAATTTACCAGATCGAGTAATTGATTTTATTAGAACGCATCATGGAACAAGTGTTGTTTATTATTTTTATAACAAACAGTTAGAAGCAAATCAAGACTTTGACGCTGCGGATTTTGCCTATAATGGTCCTAATCCATTTAGTAAAGAGACAGCTATTC
>OJGX01000332.1_pt1 | contig 24279 bp, 5 predicted proteins | sample 1594661 | NCBI WGS metagenome assembly OJGX01 (sample SAMN05416839, study PRJEB24817) | seawater metagenome | isolation source: Sea water | place: Canada:Atlantic | collected 2013-07 | reverse complement strand
AGATCATGCCTAGTCTCGTGGGCTCGGAGATGTGTATAAGAGACAGGCCAAGGGCGTGCCTTATCATCAAGATATTCTTAGTTCGATGACAAGTACTATTCCGATTAATGTTCAAGTAAGCGCAGGAACAGTTAATGACATCTTTGGTGGAACTGCACAACAGTTTAACTATGAAAAAGAGACGTCACGGACAGTAGACTATGACGAGGATGGTGAAGAGATGGGGTCAACTCTTAAAGACACAGGTAAAATGAAAACTGTTCTTGGAGAATCAGCTTCATCATTGGTAGATGCGGTTAATAATTTTTTTATAGCACAAACTAAACCTAGTGAAAGCAAAGACCCTAAAAAGAAGGGCACAACTAATCCTCCTGACGCTGAAATTGCAGAAAAATGGAGCTTTGCTATATCTCCTGAAATCTCAGGTGCTAAACTAGTTGGGTCAAGGTTTGATGCCCTAAATACTCCACAAAAAACAAGCAAGGTATATAAGCAGGCTTCTGCTGGACTTGCTAGCAAAGTAAACTTAGACTCAAAAACAAATCTGTTTAAAATTAACGCGTCAACAAATGTCATTTCACTAATTAATTATATTGTAGTAGCAAGTGAATACATTGATTCGAACATAGTTAAGGATCTCGATAGTATAGACCCAAAAGCCCCACTTGACAACAAAGAGATTAGATGGTTTAAGGTTGTGCCACAAATTACCGAATATTTAGGATGGGATAAAAAACAAGCTCGATATAAGTTTCATGTTACTTGGACGGTGATCACTACAGGCATGTATTACAGTGACTTTCCCTGGGCTCCACAAACTAAGCCCAAAGGAGAAGGAGTACATAAAATGTACGACTACATCTTTAGCGGGCTTAATACAGAAGTTACTGATCTGCAAGTATTTTTTGATTCGGCATATTATCAAGCACATACTATTGGTACTGGTATTAAAGAAGGCGACAAAGATAAATCTAACTTAGCTCCAAAGTCTAAGTCCTTGCCACAAAGCAAACAGGGACAGGGTATTATTAATGACGAAACAGATACTAAGAAACGCGGTAAAGATCTAATGAGCAATCTAATGTTTGACGGTGCAGATATGATACAACTTGACATGGGAATACTAGGGGATCCGGCGTTCTTGCCAGTAGGCGATGCGTTCTTTCAACCACAAGGAAATAAAGATTCAGTTTACAATGATGCCTTTCTGCCAGACGGGACTATTAACTATGACCTAACTCCACCGTATATCCAACTTAATTTAAAGACTCCAACAGACTATGACGAGGTATCAGGGCTTGTTGATTTTTCTAGAGAAAAGAACAAATATGGAAGTAGTGAGTTTAGCGGAGTATACAAAGTAATCTCAACAACAAGCACCTTTGTTGGCGGCAGATTTGAACAAAAACTCATGGCTGTTAGAGAAAAAATGCAGCCTATTAAAGGCAAAATGGCTAGAAGTGCAGAAAGTTTGCAAGAACGGGAAGACAAAGCTGAGATAGATAATGCTGACGCGGCAGGTAATTTATTTAACAGTTTACTATCTGGTAGAAATCCGTTAGAATCATTAATAAGCCAAGGCACTACCTTATTGTCTACTGTGGGCGATAGTATCGTTACTGGGTTTCAGGCTAATAGGTTACAAGGGTTGGCTGACGAGAATGATCAAGGGCAATTTGAAGAAGGCATTGGTGATGAAGAACCACCTTTGCTATTAGACAACAACAGAACTATCAACAATAGTGACATAGCAAATATATTCAAGGAATAACGATGGCAAGAAGTAGAGATTTTGGCAGTGGAGCAAAAGGCGGCGATGCTGATTTTCAAACTCAAAACACTCGTGGTGTAAGAGAAGAAAAAGGTATTGTTATAGGTGTTATTAAAGCAAATGCACACCCTGCTAGCATGGGCAACATCATGGTTTTCGTTCCTACCTTTGCTGACAGAAGCAGAGAAAATGAAAAATCCCAGTGGCGCCAAGTAAAATATTGTACTCCTTTTTACAGCAGAACAGAAGTACAGGGGTCTGGTGATAGTTCCGTAACCACAAAAAATACTGCTGGTATGATTTATCCTTGCCCTGACATAGGCACTAAAGTTTTATGTTTTTTCCCTGAAGGCAGAAACCAGGACGGGTTCTGGTTTGCTTGTGCGCCTGACACTTATATGATGCAAAGTTTGCCCGAGTCTGCTATGACAGAAAATGTTACTACTAAACCAGATGAGATTAGAGGAAAACTAGCACCAGGTGGTGAATTTAACGACAAAGATAACCCTACAGATAAGATAACAAATTATTTAACTCCTAAAAGAGCATTTGATAGTAATACACACGGGATTCTAAAAACACAAGGGTTGGATGAGGATCAGATTAGAGGACTAACTAGCAGCAATTATATGCGTGAAACTCCCAGTGAGCTGTTTGGTATCACCACTAAAGGTAGACGCATTGATAAGTCTAGTGTTGATGTTGCAGACAATAAAAAAATTATCAGCAAGTTAAAAAACAATGCTGATTTATCAAAATTAGAAGCAGATGCAGTTGAAGGAAGAGTTGCTAGGAAAAAAGGCCACAGTCTAGTAATGGACGACGGTGATATCGAAGGCAACAATAACTTAATAAGATTTAGGACCGCGGCTGGACATCAGATATTACTGCACGATACAGAAGATTTAATTTATATTGGCAACAGCAAAGGAACATCCTGGGTACAAATGGATGCATCAGGACAACTTGATGTCTATAGTAAAACTAATATAAACTTAAGAAGTAAAAATATAAACATGCATGCTGATTCTAGTATTAAGATGCATGCTGGAAATAATATTCAAATAGTTGCAGGCAAGACACTGCAACTAGAAGGTGGTATACTTGCTCATATGTATAGTGACGGGCAAGCACAAATGTATGGCGCAAAGAGTATTGATATTAAAAGTGGCTCAACATTAAATGTTGATGGGAACAAGGTTGGTATTAAAGCCAGCGGCAACATGGACTTACAGGCAAGTTGTTTAGCATTGCAGGGTAGTGCATCCGGTGCCGCCAAGCAAAAGGCTGCCCTTGTACTTGACAAGAAAGAAACTACACAAGACCTTAAAGGATTCTGGGAAGCCAAAGGAACCTTAAAAACCACAGTAGACAGAGTTCCTACACACGAACCTTTTGCTGAACATAAAACTACTACACAGGAAACAATTTTAAGATCAGTGCAAGTTGGTAATATACCTTCGAGTGGCACTGTTGAGATTAAACCTAAACCTGGCAGTAGTGCTAGTGCTAGTGCTAATGCTAGTGTTGATAACTTCAGTTCTGCTGGTAGTGCTATTAGTAGTAGTACAACAACCGCTAGTGTTGATAACTTCAGTTCTGCTGGTAGTGCTATTAGTAGTAGTACAACCGCTAATGTTGACGACTTCAGTTCTATTAGTAGTAGTACAGCCGCTAATGTTGACGACTTCAGTTCTATTAGTAGTAGTACAACCGCTAATGTTGATGACTTCGGTTCTATCGGTGACAGAGCTGCTAGTGCTAATGTTGATGACTTTGGTTCTATTAAATCTAGTCCTGGTCTTGATTCAGTCAAAGCACTACCAAACAAAGAAAAAATTTCAGCAGCAACTATCTTAAAACAGCCTAATATTAATGTTAATGTAGGCAATTTGTCTAGCGGCACTATTAAGAATTTATCAGCAGCAACTATAGAAAAAGCAGGCACTGGAGGGTTACTATCATTTATTGATCCGATAACTAGTGCTGTTGGTAAGTATGGCGCCGACGCAGTATCATTGATTAAGAACGGATTTGTTCGTCCTGAGACAGTCTTCAACGGCGAACTTGCTAATCCAAGAATGTGGACTAACAAGTTAGGAATTGATGGCTTACAATCTTTTCTTAAAGCAGAGAATATTCAAGAAGACATGTTCTTAACAGATGTTGTTGACGACTATCAAAATGCAGTATTCAGTGGCGCTATTCAAAATAGCGATACTGAGGATACTATCGCTGGGATGGTCATGGTTACTCGTGCCACTAATGCAGAAGTTGCAGGAGATTTCCGACAAGGAAGAACGATTAATCCAAAACCGATTATCGGAACAGTGAATATAACCAGCGCCGATGGTATGAATAAAGAATTATCATCATGGTTCCAAAAAGGAGTAGCGGCTAGTAGCCTTATTGGTACTACAGACAGCCTGGGATACACAGATAAATGGTACGACCGAACTTCTAAAGAGAATGTATCAGAGTCTTGGACTTAAAGGAGAAATATTATGGCAATGTATAGAGGATTTAGCACACTACAAGGAAATTTTTCATCTACAAAGGTAGTGGATGGAGATTTAATCAAACGCGATTTACTCAACGCCTTTGCTATCCGCAAGGGTGAGAAAGTTGGCTCGCCTGGGTATGGCAGCGGAGTATTAGATTTAGTTATGGAACCACTAACAGAAGAGGTAAAAAATCTGCTTCTTGAGGAGGTCACAGCAACTATTGCGCTAGATCCTAGGGTATCGTTGCAACAACTTGTTATTGACGAGTATGCCAACGGGCTTCAAGCACAGATAAACCTAATTTATGTGCAGACAGACCAAGCAGAGAGTCTTGTTATTAATTTCGATAGACAAGACGGCACAGTAAGCTAGCCTTTAATAGTAGTAGTTTATTCCAGCAATAAATACATTATAGGAAGGTGAATCTATGGCTAACACAACACGATCAAGCAATCTCTTTGCTACTGAAGACTGGACAAAAGTTTACGAATCATTCAAGGAAATCGACTTTCAAAGTTACGATTTCCAGACTATTCGTAAGAGCATGGTTGACTATTTGCGCAACTACTATCCAGAAGATTTTAACGATTACATTGAATCCAGTGAATATGTAGCACTTATTGATATGATTGCTTATGTTGCACAGAGTTTGAGTTTTAGAACAGACTTAAACGCTAGAGAAAACTTTCTTGAAACAGCAGAGCGTAGAGATAGTATTCTCCGCCTTGCTAAGATGCTTAACTATTTTCCTAAACGTAGTCAAATTGCACGTGGAATGCTTAAAATTGACAGTGCGTCTACAACAGAAGTTATCATTGACAGCAACGGAAATAACCTTGAAAACACAGAGATTTTTTGGGGCGATGAAACAAATCCAGACTTCCTAGAACAGTTTACTACTATTATGAACGCTAGTATGGTTAAGACACAGAGATTTGGCAACCCTGCTCTCAAAACTACTGTAGGCGGCACACAAATACAAGAATATAACATTAGCACAGTACCAAACACTATTCCGGTATATGATTTTAGAAACGATGTAAGCACTCAAGAGTTTCCTTTTGAAATTGTTAACGGCACCTACAGCGGCACAGATTATTTGTACGAGGTTTCGCCTAAACCTGGTAGTACTATTAATACAATATACAAAAATGATACTCGTGGCTTTAATAGCATTAACACTGGGTTCTTCTTTTACTTTAAACAAGGAACTCTGCAAACACTGGATTTTAATGTTGATGAAGCATTACCAAACCGCGTTGTTGAAGTTGACGTCAATGGAATTGAAAACAATGACGTATGGCTATATGAATTAGACAGCAATGGCAACGAGGGAACCCTTTGGACTAAAATTCCTGCTATTACTGGAAACAATGCTATCTTTAACAGTCTTAACAAAGACATTAAGACATTGTATAGCGTACAAAGCCGTAGTGCTGACAGAATTAGCCTTGTGTTTGGAGACGGAGTATTTTCAAATATCCCTAAAGGAAATTACAGAGTTTATTTCCGTATTGGCAACGGCTTTACTTATAAAATTAGCCCAGCCGACATGAGTGATGTTTCTTTAAGTATTCCATACATAAGTCACAGCGCACAGGTTGAGACACTAACAGTTAACATGAGTTTAAAACAAACTGTGGCAAATGCCAGTGCAAGAGAAAACTTAAACGATGTTAAAGCTAGAGCACAGCAGCAATACTATACACAGGATCGTATGGTTACTGGCGAAGATTATCAAATTTATCCGTTTACAAGTTATAATAACGTCATTAAGAGTAAAGCTGTTAACAGAACTAGTAGTGGTGTTAGTCGTTACTTGGATGTCAGAGATACTACTGGAAAGTATAGTTCAACTAATATCTTTGCAGAGGACGGACTATTCTACAAAGAAGATACTAGACCAACATTTAGTTTTACTTTTATTACTGACAGTGATATCAGCAACACATTAGCAACAAGAGTTGAGAGTGTGATGCAAGCAAACCCAATGTATCATTTCTTCTTAAAAAATTACGAGAAGGTAGATTTAAGTAGCCTGAACATTACCTGGAACCAAACAACTATTGGCACAGGGGTGTGTACTGGGTTTCTTAAAAACTCCGCGGCAAATCCACAGCAAATTGGAAGTTTTACTAGCAGCAACTTAAAATATTTTAAAGAAGGAACACTTGCTAAATTTACTGCACCAACGGGATATGTTTTTGACGTCAACAATAACCTAGTTCTTGGAACTGCTGGCACATTAAACACAAAAAGTTATATTTGGACCAGTTGTAGTAATGTAGTTGCAGATGGCGCCAACCTTGGGGCAGGAAACTTAGCCAATGGTGTTGGACCAGTAACACTCACTGAGGTTATACCAAATACTGCTAAGTTAGAACAGATTATATATCCTTGGAATACTAGTTTTACTAGTACTATTAGACAGGCGATTATTGATAATATTGGTAATTACAAAACATTTGGCATTAGATACGATGCAGACACACAGGCATGGGTTGTTATTTCAGGGGTTAACCTTAATCAAACAACTACATTTGGACTACAATTTGCCGGTGACGCAACTGGAACTAACAAAGACGCTAGTTGGATGTTCTTGTTTACCAATGACGGCGAGACATATACAGTTAAACACAGAAGCTTAGAGTATGTATTTGAAAGTCTTCTTGAAACACGTTTTTACTTTGACAAAGACTTAAAAATCTTTGATCCAAGAACAGGAAAGACGATTAAAGATAAAATTGTCATGCTTAAAGTTAACAGCCTGCCTGATTCTAATACAGCATTTGGTCAAGATTATATTATGAATGTTGATAGCACTGTGATTGAAGATGATGGGTTTATCTTGACAGAGCGTATTAAAGTAACATTCCCGGACCAGGACAGCGACGGGGTTATTGATGATCCTGATGTGTTTGATGTGGTAGTAGCACCTGACACAGCCGTTGCATCCAAGGTTGTTTTTTATAAGTCATACTTGGATAACAGTGGATATACAAGATTTGAGCCAGTAGCGAGAACAACAGTTGAAAGTGGCTTTACTACATTAACTGCCATTACCGCAGTTATGGCCACTTATTCAAGTGGACAGATATTTTATGCATCTAGCACTGGCAGTTTTTATATATTATCAGTCAACAGTGTTAACGCAAAGGTGCTAACACAAACAACGGATTATATTACCAAAATTGGCAGAGATAATCTATTGTTCCAATATACACATAATAGTCCTAACAGCAGACGCATTGATCCAAGTCCTAGCAACATAATTGACTTGTTCTTGTTAACAAAAGTTTATGACGCTGACTTTAGAAACTGGATCACTGATTTAACAGGCACAGTAGCTAAACCAGTTAAGCCAAGCACAAACGAATTAAGAGATGCGTATGGTGATTTAGAAAATTACAAGAGTGTTAGTGATGCTATCATATTTAATAGCATTAAGTATAGACCATTATTTGGTGATAAGGCAGACGAGGCATTGCAAGCAACATTTAAAGTGGTAAAGAATACTGCAACTTTGGTAAGCGATAACGAAATTAAAGCACGAATAGTTGAAGAGATTAACAACTATTTTGCGCTATCAAACTGGGACTTCGGTGATACTTTCTACTTCAGTGAACTAGGTGCTTATTTGCATAATGCATTAACCCCATCTGTGCTCAGTGTAATTATTGTTCCTAAAACCAGCACCAGCGGGTTTGGTAGTTTGTATCAAATTTCTAGTAACAGGGATGAAATCTTTATTAGTTCAGCAACGGTTAACGATGTTGACATAATTGATGTTATCACAGCTTCTCAATTACAAGCGTCTGGAAATGTTGTAAATACTACTAGTGACATTACAACTGTTGAAAGTGTCAGCAGTTCTGGCAGTTCTACTACGCTAGAAACAACGACTAACACCGCAACGTCAATCACATCGGCAATTACCGGAGGTTCTAATTACTAATGGCTACGAGAAAAACACAACGATTATTACCTGAAGTATTCCGCACCAGTAAGAATACAAAGTTTTTAAATGCTACTATCGATCAGTTAATTAGTGAAGATAATAAAGTAAAAGTTAGTGGGTTTGTTGGCAGAAAAAGTGCTGAAAACTTTCAAAAGGGTGACAACTATCTAGTAGAAAGCTCCGCTTTTAGACAAAATTACCAACTTGAGCCTGGTGTGGTTTACGAAGACGCAACTGGCACAACACAAAGTGTTAGCAGTATAAGTGATGCTCTTAACACTATCAGGTATAACAACGGATCTACTGCAAACCAAGACAGTCTTTATAGACAACAGTATTACAACTGGAGTGGATACGTTGACTTAGACAAGTTAATTAACTATGGCGAATATTTTTGGTTGCCCAGTGGTCCAGATAATGTACAAGTTTTTTCAAATGCAGTAGACACAACTCAAGACTTTACGGTACTTAGAGAAAGCGGTGATGTTAACTATAGGTTTAATGATGCATCAACAACTCCTAACCCAGTAATATATCTGGCTCGTGGCGGTGAATATACTTTTGAGGTTGCTCAAGCTGGCATTCCTTTTTGGATTCAAACTGAAACAGGTAAGTCGGGTGTAAGTGCATCTCAGAAGAATATCAGTACAAGAAATATAGCTGGCGTAATTAACAACGGCGAAGATGATGGAACTATTACTTGGCGTGTCCCTCACACAGATGCCCAAGACAGATTTACAAGTATGACAGTTGATGCAACTGTTGATCTTGGTACAGATTTAGTATACAAAGATATCCAAAATCAAGTGTTAAGTGCTTTTTTAGCAAAATACCCAACTGGTATTGACGGCTTGACTGAGATAAATGGAAAAACATTAATATTTGCTAACCAAAGTCTAGACGAAAGAGATTGGAACGCAGGAGCAGCATACGACGGTCATGCATTTGACAGTGGTGCTACTGAAGGCAGCGATGGAACATATGACCCAACCGTTGCATTATCACTTGCTGACAGGTACAGCGTTTTCAGCATTGCTATCGTAAACCTTACTGGAACTGATACTATTGTTTTAAGTAAAATTAAAGATATTACTGCTGGCAACAAAGTAAAAGTTAAGCAAGGCAACGTTTATGCTAACAGACAACTTTGGAAGAACGCAAGTGGCCAACTTGAATTAATCCCATTCATTACTGCTAGCCAGTCTGAGTTCTTTTATCAAGACAACACAGATACAAATAGATTTGGTAGGATTGTTCTTGTTGATCAAGACTCTAGTGCCATTGTTGACGTTGCCCAAGAAATTATAGGCAAAGAAACGTATACTAGTCCTAACGGCGTGGTATTCACAAATGGCCTTAAAATTGAATTTGATACCAGTGTTAATCCCGTGTCTTTTCAAAACAAAACGTATTATGTAGAAGGGGTTGGCACTAGCATCGAGTTAGTTGATGAACTAACATTATCCACACCAGAAACATATGCGGTAACTGAAAATGAACCTTATGACTCTGAGAACTATGATGTAGGGGGTTACGAAGCCTCATTAAACAGTCCTACTTTACAAGACTATATCGTTGGCAACCGCGCCAGCATAGATAACAACGCATGGAGCCGCGGAAATAGATGGTTCCATCGTTCAGTAATTACTGATACAGCAGCATATAACAACTTTACCGCAACAATCGACGATAGTGCAAGAGCAAAACGCCCTATTATTGAATTTGATGCTGGGTTACAACTCTTTAATATGGGAACTACTAGCCAAGTCCCAGTCAGTGTAGTGGATACAGTAGAAACAGATGCATTTAGTAATGTAAATGGAAAGACTGGCTATTTTGCTGACGGCGTCAATTTAACTCCAGGGGTAACAATTTGTTTTTCCGCGGATCCAGACGTTAAACAGAACATTTACGAAATTAGTTATATCGATCAAGATAGTGACTTGGCAACTGATCCGATAATTAATTTAACAAAGATCGCCACAGTGTCTGATGGCGATTGCTTATTAAGTAATATCGGTTCGGTTAACCAAGGAAAAGTGTACTACTATACTAGTTTAACAGATACTTGGACACTAGGTCAACAAAAAATAAAAATTAACCAAGAGCCTATGTTTGATGTATTTGACCCACAGCATGTTAGTTTTGGTGACACCGCAAAATATCCAAGTTCAGGATTTGGCGGAAGCAAGTTATTCAGTTATAAGAGAAATAACAATGCTAGTGCAGATACAATTTTAGGTTTTGGATTAACTTATAAGAATATTAACAATGTTGGCGACATACTATTTGAAAACGATTATGTTAACGACAAATTTACATACACAAAAGATGACATTGGTGCTGTTGATGTGATTGTTAGAAGTGGCCATGTTCACAAAAACACCAGTCTCGACAATGTAGTTACCAGAGAATTAAAGAATGGCTGGACAAAAGTATTAAGCGAAAGCAGACAGTGGCAGCAAATACAATACACTGTTGATGCTGAATTGTATAGTTTTGAGATTGGCACCCAGCCAAAAGTAGATAACGACCAAGTAACACTACAGGTATTTGTTAATGGTATATTCCAAACTACTGGCAAATATGTGCAATTAACTACCAATGACAAATATTATGTCAGTTTTGTTGCGGCACTGGCGCAGGATGATGTTGTTCTTATTAGGGCTTATAGCGAAACAGTAAACCCGTTAGCGTTTTATGAAACGCCATCTAACCTTGAGAATAATTCTAACAACGACGACTTTGCACAGTTAACACTGGGACAGTTACGAAATCACTTTGTTCAAATTACTAGAGAAATTCCAACATTAACTGGAAATAGTCTTGGCACGAACAATGCAAGAGACCTAGACTATAAAAAGTATCCTGGAAAGATCCAACAGCATAGTGCTGGTGTTACGCTTCCACACTTCCTGCTTGCTCAAGAAAACAACAGTTTAATTGAATCTTTAAGATTTAGTATGGAAGAATATACTAGATTTAAGAATAGATTAATTGATAACATCAATCAACTTGACATTGATTTGAGAATCCCAGACACTGCGCTGGATGATATTCTAACATTTATGTCTGGTGCAAAAACTAGTGATTTCCCATTTTATTATTCCGATATGCTACCTTGGGGAAGCCAAACAACCACAACATCAATTACACTTGATCAGACTGTAGAGAAAGTATTTGAATTTACTACTCAGTTCGACTTAACAGAAATTAGTAATCGTGGTGTTATCGTTTACCTTACAGAGAGCAATACAAACAAAACTCAACTAACAGAAGGACTTGATTATACATTTGATTCTGTAGAACCAGCAATTACTTTGAACGCTGCGGTTGACTTATCAGTTGGTGATGTTATTGATATAGTCGAATACTCAAACACAGATGGCAGCTTTGTTCCGCCTACTCCAACCAAGATGGGATTGTATCCTAAGTTTAGACCTGCTATTACGCTTGATAACACTTATCAGACTGCAACCAGCACTGGCACTGGTCCATTTAAGATTTACGGTACAGCGGATTCAAGATTTACACAAAAAGCCCAGGGTGTTAGCGGATGGTTCTATCCACTATACACAACATTAGCTTCTGCACAAGCAGCAGACGTTAGTGGTGAGGCTCATTCACATAAGTTTGTAGGCAGCGACAGATTATTTTATATGCCAGCATCTACACAGAGCCACGGTGCAGTGGACAGTGATGCATATACTGAATATGCCGATTATACTCCTGTAATTCTTGGTCATGACGGCAGTCGCTGGATTGCGTATAAAGATCGTAGGGATGACATATTAATTGAGTTTGAAAAGCGTGTGTATAACAACATAAAAACTCAATATGATTCAAATACATTTGATCTTGCTGAAGTTGTGCCAGGGTATTTTAGAAGTAGCTTTGCTGATCTAGAACAAACTACGCAGATTTATGCACAATACATAGCAAGTTGGGCAAATAAGAACGCACTAGAACTTTCTACAAATACAACACATGATCCAGATAATTCCTTTACTTGGAATTACAGCAATTCAGTAACTATTGACGCTGGATCAAGAATGCCTGGTTACTGGAGAGGTATCTACGAATGGATATATGATACAGAAACCCCACACTTAACTCCCTGGGAAATGCTTGGTATTTACGAGAAACCAGACTGGTGGGATGCAAGATACGGAGCTGCTCCTTATACTCGTGGCAACCGTGTTCTCTGGGAAGACTTAGAATTTGGCAGAATTTACAACGGAGCATCACAGGCTTCAACCTACACCATTGATCCATATCGTGTTCGTCCAGGGTTGGCAACTGGCTGGAATGATTATATCCCAACCAACGACCAAGGGCAACTACAGGCCCCTGATCAATTCTTAGTACAGGGGGCATTGTCTACTAATACAGAAGGAAGTTGGAGAATTGGTGATCACGCTCCGGTTGAAGCCGCATGGAAACGCAGCAGTGAACTACCGTTTGCAATGCAAATCATTGCAGCACTAAAACGCCCAGCAAAATATATGTCATTGCTGTGGGACACTAACTTATTAGAGTACAACAAAGACTATGATCAAATTTTGCGTCGCAACAAGAGTTATAGACCTAACATTCAAGACCTTACTGTTAACGGAGTAGCAGGAACAAATTCTACAGTAGTTGACAGAGTTGAAGGTTACAACCAATTTATTGCTAACTTTTACAGATACAAGAGTTTGGATCTAGTTGGATTAAGAACAACTGTCCAAAACTTAAAACTTAAACTGGTGTATGCTGTTGGTGGGTTTACTGATTTAACATTGTCTAAAATGATTATTGAGTCGACTAGTCCTTCTAGCTCTGGTAACACTATTTTCATTCCAGACGAAAACATGAGCATCTATCTTAATAAGAGTACTCCGTTAGAGAGAGTATTCTACAGTGGTGTTAGTATTATTAAAAGATCCAATGGTTACGAAATTCGCGGTTATGATACCAAGAATCCATACTTTAAGATTGTCCCGAGCATCCGCAGTGACAGGCAAAACATTCTTAATGTTGGCAGTGCCAGTGCAGTAATATACACTGATAGTCAAAATTATATTACTAGTATTCCTTATGGTAGTATAATTTCAAGCAAACAACAGGTTTGTGATTTCTTAGTTGCTTATGCAAGGTACTTAAAGGTCAAAGGATTTAAGTTTGACACTGTTGGCCAAAACGGGAAGGCTGTTGATTTTGAAAATACAGTTTCTGAATTCTTATTCTGGACACAACAAGGCTGGGGCAATAACTCAGTGTTTGGCGCAAGTCCAGCATACGAAACACTAGTAATTGATAGAGCTCTTACAACTATAGATGATTTAAGCAAAACTGGTTCACTTAAGAATACTGACAGTAAAGCAATCCGTCCTACGCAGTATAACGTAGAAAGAATTGATAATAGAACTACTATTACTGTTGATGACAGTAAGAACTACTTGTATGCTGCCCAAGTTGATCCAATTCAATACGAGCATTACATTGTATTAGACAACACAACAATCTTCAATGATGTAATTTACCAACCTGAACTAGGAAATAGACAGGCCCGTGTAAAGTTTGTTGGATATAAATCAGGTGGCTGGAACGGCACACTGCATGCTCCGGGATTTATCATTAACAAGAATGAGTTTGATGTTTGGACACAAAACACTGATTATAAAAAAGCAGATGTAGTAAGTCATAACAAGCAACTCTTTGCTGCTATCAGCAATCATGAAGGCAAGTCCAATTTTACTCTCGGAGATTGGCGCCCAGTTAACGATATGAAAACTGGAATGCTGCCTAACATTGCACAAAAAGTTGACAGATTTAATAAGTTTTATGATTTTAATGAGTCTAATTTAGAAAATACTACTGATATTGCAGCTAAAGGGCAGATTGGATTTAGAAAAAGAGATTATTTAGACCAACTTGGGTTAGACGATGTTAGTCAAGTTAAGTTTTATCAGGGAATGATTAAAACTAAAGGAACACCCAATGTTATTGACAAGTTAATTGGCGCTAATCTATCTAATCTAGATCAAGAAATTAGTTTCTACGAAGAATGGGGATTCCGCGTTGGTGAGTATGGCAGTATTGACAGTAACCAGGTGATTGACCTTGTTATTGACGAAGCACTTGTCCAAGAAAATCAAACAGTAGTGCAACTGTTAGATAACGGCGACACTGTAGACTCAGACTATTACACATTTAAAAAGAAGGATATCCATAAGTTACCTAACAACTTTAGCAAAAACATCTTCTTTACTAGAGACACAAATGTTAAGAAAACTGACATTGTTGGCGCGGGCCATCCGAGACTAGATGATGTAAATTATACATTGTTTGACTTAAACAATATTGCGACACTTGACAGTGATATTGATAGAATTGGCCGTGGCGCAACTATTTGGACAGCAAAAAACGACTTTGATTGGAATGTATACAGGGTAACAGAAGTTGGCGTAGAGATCAGTGCAGTAACACAGGGTGCAAACGGATTTATTACCTTAACTACTACAGCAAACCACGGGCTTGTTAAAGATGATATAGTCCTAATTAAGACAGGCAATGCTGTAGTTGGTGGCTTTAAAACTGTTGATAGCGTTGACTCGCCTCGTACATTTAATATTAATGTTGGCGAAGATCTTGAAATTGATGATATTACAAACCTAAGACTGCCAATCTTTAAACTAGTAAGTTCGCGCTTTACGACTATTGCAAACATTGCTGATACCACCCCACTTTATGGATGGAATGAGAATGAGATTGTATGGGTAGACTATGATGAAAAACAACTTTGGGCAGGCTTTAAACATTACAAGCCCTGGGACTTTAACGAGTTAATCTATAACATTGAAAGTTCTGGAGATTCTAATAACGGATCTAGTCTTGCAATATCAGACGATGCACTAAGTGTTTTCTCTGGTGCTCCAGATCAAACCAATGGTGTTGTTTATCCATACCTTAAAGATGACAATGGCGTTTATAATCCTGGGTCTACTATTGCCCCGGCTACTATTGGAAATGATATATCTGGTTACGGAACTTCTATAGCAGCAGGAAATACATGGTTAGCTGTTGGTGCTCCAGACAGTGACAGCAGCAATGGATTTGTGCTAATATACAAAAGATCATCCAATGGAATTTATGACCCAAAGCAGTCTTTAAGAATTGCTAGCCCAAGCGGCGCCCCTAAATTAGGCCATAGTTTGGCTATGAGCAAGGACGATAGATACCTGTTTGTTTCTGCACCAGGCATCAATACGGTTTATTGTTACGCACAGGTTGCTATTGCCGCAGTTGATGAAGAGTCACAAACTGTCACTGGAACTGCTGGGGCGGAAACAGCCTTTACACTAACCTGGACACCAAGTAGTATATCCAGTCTTAATGTTGTTGATGAAAACTCCAAGGACTATATCCCATACAAGGATTATACTGTTAGTGGTGCAGTAATAACATTTACTACTGCGCCTGCCAATGGGCTAAAAGTTGTTGTTAGACAAGGAACCCATTATGTATTAGTAGACACTATCACTGGTAGCAGTTCAGCATCAGGAGATCAATTTGGATTTAGCATTGATTGTGATACTGCTGGCGATACACTAGTAGTTGGTGCTCCGTATGCAGAAGTAACAAACTCAAGTTCCGCAAGTATAACTGATGCAGGCGAGGCTTATTTGTTCCACAACATTGCAGAGAAGTTTACCGCTAACGGGACAGATTATACATTTACTACGTCAAATACATTGCCTGAACAGTTTTATGTTGAAGTGGATGGCGTAGTGCAAAAACTTGCTGACGGAAGATTTGGCGGATTTGATAGTGACAGTAGCACAAACCGTTACACAGTTAGTAGTAATACAATATCATTTAGGTATATACCAGCAAGCGGAAGTATAATTAAAATATACACTGGTGTCTTTGCTGAAATACAATTACTAAATCAACTCAGCACTGGCAATGAACCAACTGACAATGAGAACTTTGGTTATAGCATAGGCATTGATGCATACGGTGCTATTGTTGCTGTTGGCGGCCCTGGCGAAGATGAACTTAATCCTAATACAGGGTCAACGAGTATCTTTGTTGACGAAGGATTGCGGTTTGGTAGTGTTACTACAAAGAACACAAACACCGCTACATTTAGTGCGCAATTAGATTCTTTGTTTATTGACGATTATGAGGTTAAGATTGCCCTCAATGACAGTGCAAATTCATCGAATCTAGTAGGCGAGATTAATAGTGCGTCACTTACTTCAATAACAGCCACAGCGGTTGGATCAACTAATATGACAATTACTGGCAGTGCTGGAGTTGCTAACAAGAAACTTAAAGTACGCCCCGGAACCGGAACAACATTCCGTGCATTGGCAGAAGTAGAGCCATTTAAGTTTACACAGAAACTAAACCATCCGTTGCTTGCAGAGAATGAAAACTTTGGTAGAGTAATTGCATTTGACAAACATATTCCCATTGATACTGTGGCTGAACAACGATTAGTAATTAGCAGTGATCGAGCCAGTACACAACTACGTATGGGATTGGATCGTGATTTAGTTACAACTAGCCCAACATACGACCAATTTACAACTACATTTGACGCTGATAGCACCAAATATATTGATAAAGTATCACAGAGCGGAGCTGCTTACATATACGATTTGTTGGATAGCAGTGTAACTCCAGGGTCAGCGCAGAGCATAGCCAACCCACCTAAGTTTGCGTTTGGACAACAGATGCAGAACACACAGATTGATGAATTAGATCAGTTTGGCGGAAGTTTGGCAATACATCGCGGCAGATTATTTGTTGGTAGCCCAACTGACGATGCTTGGCTATCAAATGCAGGAAGTTTTTACTACTTTGAAAATACAGCAAATACAAGAACTTGGGAAAAGACCCGAGTGCAGACTCCTAAAGTAGATCCCGACGTTATTAACCGTGTTGTGACATACGACAAAACTAATAACCAGATCATTGATTTTGTTGACACGATTGATATATTTAAAAACAAATTACCAGGACTTGCACAACAAGAACTTGATTATATTCTACCAATTGACCCAGCAACATATAATGTTAGCACAACCCAAGACAGTGTTACATTCTCTGAAACAGGTGGATGGAACAACGAGAAACTTGGAAGAGTTTGGTGGGATCTTGCTACATGCAGAGTTATGGAATACGAACAAGGGGACATTGATTACCGCGCCCAGCATTGGAACCAGTTCTTCCCAGGATCAAGCATTGACATTTACGAATGGGTAGAAAGTGATGTGTTACCAAGTGAACACATTAGCAGTGGACTATTAGGAACTCCTAAGTTCCAAGACGACAGTAACTATTGTACTGCTCCGTACTATAATAGTACTACAAACTCAACTGCAATACGGTATTATTACTGGGTAACTGGCGTTAACACATTCCCTAGTGATGAACGCAGACAACTTAGCACTGAAAGTGTTAGACAACTTATTGAAAATCCAATTTCCACTGGCACAAAATACCTTAGTATTGTAGCACAGAATACAGTAGTACTGAACAACCTTACTAGCAGTTTTTCAGACAAAAATACTGTATTAAGTATCAATTATGACGTTGTTAAAAACGAAGGCATAGTACATTCAGAGTTTGACCTAGTTAGCGAAGGTGACCCAGGGCAAGCAATCCCTGTTAGAATACAAAGCAAGATTATTGACAGTTTGGCTGGCGCTGATAAGACGGGTGCTATTGTTCCTGATCCTGAACTTAGTGATGGCGAGAAATACGGTATTAGTATACGCCCTACACAGACTATGTTTACAGACAGACAAGTGGCATTAAAGACGTTTATTGATTACTGCAATAAAGTTTTCAAAACAACTCCTATTGCAAGACAGTATACCTTGGATACACTATTCCTTAGCGACCCAATACCAACGCAAGCAAGTGGCGCTTGGAACAAGAAAGTGTCAGACCTTGCTACCAGGGACTATTTAAACCTAGCAACTTTTGATGCAGGATATAAAGTTTTAGTTGAGTCTGATAGCACTGTTGGCAGTGACTGGACTATTTACGAACTTAGAGCAACTAGCACTGGCATCAAATATTGGTTCTTGCTTCAAGTGCAGGCTTATAATACGGCTAGGTTCTGGGATTATAAAACATGGTATGCTACTGATTTTGATAGCACTACTATTCCTACTTACACAGTGTCAACTGAGCCAGATTTATTAACTTTGACCAATGCAGTGTCGGGAGAAATTGCCAAGGTTCGTAGTAACGACGACGGTAACTTTAGTTTCTTTAAATTAAGAACTACAGGAACATGGCAAGAAGTTATCATTGAAAAAGGAACGGTTGCACTAAAAAGCACATTATATGATTTTGCGGACGCAGCAACTGGTAGTTATATTGGATTTGACAGCGGTGTTTATGACTTTGGAAAGTTTGACAGAGTTCCGCACCAAGAAGTTAGAAACATCGCAACAGCAATCTTTAATGACATCTTTAAGGACGAGTTAGCGAACAAACGCAACGAACTATTCTTTAGAATGACAGAGTTTGCATTGCATGAGTTGCATGCAACTGGAACTGATTGGATTGTAAAAACTAGTTTCTTAAAGGTATTACATAAAGTTAGGAATTTAAACCAATATCCAACTTATCAACTTGATAATTCAACATTTATTGAAGAGTATATTAACGAAGTAAAACCTTACCACACTAACATCCGTGAGTATACTGCAAAGTATGACGGTGATGACAAATTCCAAGGCGATGTTACTGACTTTGATTTACATGCATTCTACGACAGCACCAACGGACACTTTAGAAAATACAGCGGCGACTATGCTGGTGATGATGTTTCTAGAAGTATTAGCGGGACAGTTGATTCACCTTGGTCGGATACGCATAGTTATTATTTAGATAGCGTGGTAATATACAACGCCGGAACAGGATTTACTGATGATCCAGTTATTACTGTTAGCGCACCTGATTTATCAACAGGCACCCAAGCAGTTGTAAAGGCGGTTACAAATACTGATAGTATCGTTCGTGTTACTGTTACTAATAAAGGAAGTGGATACACTAAAACTCCAACTATTACCAGCAAGGGCAATGGCATTGGGTTAGTATTGCTACCAAGAATTAAAAACGACACGATAAGAGACTTTGACACAACAATTAAGTTTGACAGAATTACATATAGTTCAATAGTTAAAGACTGGACTGCGTCTACGTCATATGATTATTTAGATTTAATTTCTTTCTATAATACTAATACTAAAAAGCAAGATGTATACCAAGTTGATGTGACAGGTGGCTTTACAAGTGGCACGACATTTAGTGCTGAGGATGCTACTGGTGCAGTTGCTCTCGTAGTGTATGCTGATGCTAGCCTAGCAAGCGCGGCAGATAGAATTGCGGCATACTATGCTCCGACAGAAGGAATGGTTGGCGACGACTTATCTTTACTGCAATCAGGCACAGGCTATGAAGGCAATAAAGTTACTGGCATAGGATTTGATAGAGAGCCAGGATTTGATGACGCAAGTTTTGACAACTTGGGCTTTGATGACTTTGAAATTGACACTGACGGACTAACAGTATTAGGTGGCTCAAACGCACTTGATACTACTATCTCTAGCGTGTTTACTGATGCGGCCCTAGGCACACGACCAGAAGACATTAATGTCGACGGCGGCGGATTTGTTGATGTATATGCAAGCCATGCTCCAGAAGAAGTAGTGCCAGGTATTGTATTTGATAACTTAGACATTGAAGTATACACTGACCCAAGTGATGATTTTGCAGGCGACGGAAATAGCTTTACTACTGTTTCCAGAGTCCACACAGCCAATGGATCAACTAGTACATTTTCGTATGCTGGAACAGCCCAGCGTGAGCAAGTTGACTATCTAGTAGTGTATACAGGTAGCACTAGAGTTTACAACTTTACTACTGACTACGAGAATAGAACAGTAACATTGTCACCAGCCCCGTCAGCGAACACAAATGTTTATATTTACGGGTATGGAGTTACTGGTGAAAAAGTTACTTACGAACAATCATATATAGGTGATGGCGAAACAGTTGCATTTACTATGGGTATTAACTTCTCTAGATATGCACAAAGTTTGGTACTAAGAGACGGGGTGAGCATTGCTCATACTATTGTTGATGGAACCGACGGAAGAACAGTGCTTACCACTGCAGATGCTAATCCAGTTGGTTCACTTGTCCATGTTATCATTAGTAACAGAGCAGTTGACAAGTCAGCATTTTCATACGGCGAGACGCAGGAAATTACGCTTACCAGTGGTACATTAATTTATGATCTTACTGAATCCTTTGCAGGATTTAGCAATGCAAGAACTGGAAATGCTATTGTTGAATTAGACGGACATAGATTACGTCCTGCTAATGCTGAACATTACACGCTAGACGGATCTACCACAGCATACAGAACCCCTGTAACTGCCAGCGAAACAGTATCTAATGTTTCCACTGGTGATATTGCAGTTTCTAGAATAGATGCCGTAACTAACACTACCTACAACTTACTCAATGTTCAAGACTATACTATAACAAGTCAAGAAGATGCTGACAGTACTTTGTATTACAGAGTAAACTTACTGAGTGCATATAACGAAAATGATACACTAATAGTATCAGTTGGTAACGCTAACGAATACTATATTGATAGCAGCGCAAACAAAATTAGATTGAATAACAGCGTGAGTTTCAACACAAATGATAAACTTCGTGTTACTAGTTTTAACAACTATGATCCACTTCGTGTACAAACTAAGGTATATATCGGAAAAGGTTCAGAAATTACACAAAGCATTGAAGGGTTTGATAGTGTTGGATTTGATAGTGTTGGATTTGATGAACTAGCTTTAGGCGGAAACGCAATAAGCAAATATGGCATGGATCGCACACCAACAGATACTAATAACCTGTGGATTACCTTGGACGGCACAAGACTACATGCTGGCGAGTATACTATAGATGATAATGGAAAGATTGACTTACAAGGCCAAACACTAGGCGGCGCAAGTGAGATTATAGTAACACACTTTAGTGAAAAGATCATTGAACCAACTGTTGGTTACAGAATGGTTAATGACATGTTAGGAAACTATGAATACTTCAGATTATCAACTGATGGTGCTACTAAACTGACAGCAGACCTTGTGCCAACAGATACCAAGATATATGTCGAAGATGCAAGTAAACTGCCACAGCCAAGCCCTACATCAAATACTCCAGGTGTAGTATACGTAGGTAACGAAAGAATTACATATTGGGCAATTAGTTACGAAGGAAACTATATTACTGAAATCCGCCGCGCTACAAACGGAACACGATTTGCAACTAGGCACTTACTTGGCACAGAAGTGTATGACACCACATCTGCACAGAAACTGCCACAATCAAACACACATACTCAAACGTGGTATACAGCAGGTGCCTCTTCAGCGTCTGATGGGGCAGGCTTACAGAGCTCATTAAGCTCTAATGCTAAGTTCCTTAAGGCAAGTGAAGCGTTTGTTCCTAACTTCCTTCAAGAGTTCCAAACTCCGTTGTATGCAGTAACCGGATATGTTGATGATAATTACGTGGAAGAACTGGATATTTAGATGTCCAATATAACAGCATATAAATACTGCAATAAATACAGTAGTGAGGCAATAAAATAATGACAATTATATTAAGAAGCAGCAGAAGCGTTCCCCTAACCCACGCAGATTTAGATGGCAACTTCTCTGATTTAAACACCAGAACTACTACTTTAGAAGCAAATTACGTTAAAACAATTAACGGCGTATCTGCTACTAGCAATGCGACAACGCTTACATCAACAAATATTACAGAAGGTTCAAACTTATATTACACGGATGCTAGATCAAGAGCTGCAATCAGTATTACTGACAGTGGCGGAGACGGTGCATTAAGTTACAATAGCAGTACTGGCGTAATAACATTTACTGGGCCGAGTTCTGCAGAAGTTAGAGCCCAACTAAGCGTTACTGACGCCGGTGGCGACGGTAGTATGGCGTATAATAGCTCAACCGGTGTATTTACATACACTGGTCCTAGTGCAAGTGAAGTTAGAGCACATATTACTGCTGGCGAAGGTATAGATATTGCTAGTGGTGTTGTTAGCGGCGAAGATGCATCTAGCAGTAACAAGGGTATTGCTAGTTTCAGCGCAGATCACTTCAGTGTTAGTAGCGGAGCGGTAACATTACTTGCTGATGGTGTTGATGACACACATATTGACTTTGGAACAGGGTCAAACCAGGTTAATACTGCTGACATTCCTGAATTAACAAATTTATATTATACAGATGCAAGAGTATTAACTAAAATAAATGCTACTTCTGTAGATGCATTAAGTGATGTTGATACTACAACCGCCACCCCAGTAAACAGTTATGTATTGACTTGGGATGCGTCAGTAAGTAATTGGATACCAGCGGCGGCCGCTGGTGCAGTCAGTGGTAACGATAACACTGTGGCTAACTTGGGATCAGGAAGCCAGATATTCTCTAACAAAGTTGGTATTGATATTAGATTGCGATCTTTAGTTGGCGGATCGGGTATTACGCTAACACAAAACACTAATGACATTTCTATTGCAGCAGATGCTGCCCCTACATTTACAAATATTATTGCGAACAGCCTAACTACAGACGGTATTAAAATTGAAGACAATAACATTACTTCAACCCGCACGAATGACAACTTAGTATTGTTGCCAAGTGGCACTGGTGTTGTAGAGGTGCGCGGCACGCTATCAGCAACTTCACTATCAGGACCACTAGCAACTGCGGCACAAACAAATGTTACGAGTTTAGGTACATTGGCTGCTGATTTGTCCTTGGCCAACACCAAAGACATTAAATTAGTTGGCGCTAGTTTTACAACTACTTTAACTAAAGATGCGCCAACGGCAGCCCGTACTATTACATTCCCTGATGTTACTGGAACGGTTATTACAACAAATAATAGTAGTAGCATTACAGAAGTAGGGACTATTGCAGGAGTATTTAATGTTAATGGGCTTGCTAGTTTAGATGGCGGCATTGATGTAGATGGTGCATTTACTGTAGCCAATACATCAGGAAACATAGCTACTACCGGCACACTAACGGTAGGTGGCATTCTTATTGATGATAACAACATCACAACAAACGCCACCAATGCTAACTTAGTATTAATCACTAGTGGCACTGGTGTTGTAGAACTTGACAGCAACGTGGATATGAATAGTAACAAAATTGTTAATGTTACTGATCCAGGTAGCGCACAAGATGCAGCAACCAAAGCATATGTAGATTCACAAGTAAGTAGTATAAGCACAAATGCAATTACTATTCTTGATACTGCGGTTACAGCAACTGACACAGGATCCAACGGGCAGATATTAACAAAAATTGATAATACCACCAGAATTACTACTATTGCTGCTAGCACAACATTTGCACACCCAATAGCAATGGGCACTAATAAAATTACCGGACTAGGCGATCCAACAGGTGCGCAAGAAGCGGCTACCAAAGCATACGTAGATAGTGCAACCAGCAGTATTGTTACTACACAGGGTATTGCTGGAGATTCAGGAACAGACAATATTACACTTGGTAGTGATACCTTAACATTTGAAGGCACTGCAAATGAAGTTGTTACAGCGGTAACAGACAATAAAGTAACTTTTAGTTTGCCAGATGATATTACAGTAGGCGGCGCATTACTTGTTACCGGAAACTTGACAGTTAGCGGCACAACAACTACACTTAACACTGCTGAGATGAAAGTTGACGACTTAAACATTACCCTAGCAAACGGCGCTGCTGACAGTGCGGCTGCAAACGGCGCTGGAATAACAATAGACGGTGCAGATGCTACCTTAACATATTCACACTCAGGCACAAAGTTTGTAATGAATAAGTCACTTGAAACAAGTTTAATTGGCAATGTGACAGGTGATTTAACAACTGATGGCATTTTAATTACTGATAATAACATTAGCTCAACACCTGTCTCTTATACACATCTCCGAG
>OJGX01000310.1_pt1 | contig 25087 bp, 24 predicted proteins | sample 1594661 | NCBI WGS metagenome assembly OJGX01 (sample SAMN05416839, study PRJEB24817) | seawater metagenome | isolation source: Sea water | place: Canada:Atlantic | collected 2013-07 | reverse complement strand
CACTCGGTGATGACCGTGTGTTCGATGACGATCCTCGTTTTGGTCTGATCGTATTGTCAGAGATCGCGGGCAAAGCTCTATCTCCGGCGATCAATGACCCAGGCACTGCCATTGATGTCATCGGCACGCTTGTTCGTCTTTTTAGCCAGTGGAGCAACCCTTTATCGGAAGAGGAAAGAAACGAGATTAAATTTGATCGAATTGCCGTTCCAACTCTGTCTATTCGCGACATGTTTGATGACGCCTTCACATCACTTGCGCGAGATGGAGCAAAAACAGTAGAGCTAGGAGTGCGTCTTCAAAAAGCCCTTGGCACACTGGCTACAATAAACAATGGCCTTATGGGTGACGCAGCCACATTTCATGCGAACCTGGCCCTGCAACGCGCAGAAAAAGCGCTGGAGATCAAACACGACTTCGAAACCGTGCGTAGTGCCGGAGCCCAGGAAAACTAGGCCCCGGCGAACATCACAACGCAAATGTTCCATCGATACAAACGGCGGTAATCGATGAGTTTAATGTCATCCGTATTGGTAAATCCCCTGTATAGCGCAAGGTAATATTCCAACCATCGCCATTAAATGTTGGCGTTGAGCGAATCACCGCCAGGTCATCAATGCCGTTATACACTGCATCAATATGGCCATCAGAATTATGATCAACATAGTTCAAATCCGTTGAAAATTCGAACCCCGCATTAACGGCAACCTGCCCAGGAAAACACCCCGCTGACAAGGTTTTCTCCCTTTGATTATCCGAATTAATTAACCAGTTTTCCCCGATTGTACTGAGAGTGCCTAAACTATAGTTATTGGAAGGTTGCGGACCTTGGGGACCCTGAGGACCCTGGATTCCTTGAGGGCCCTGCGGGCCTTGCGCGCCTGCCAATCCAGTTAGACCTCGCTCACCTTGAATCCCCTGAACTCCTTGCGGACCAACCTCGCCTCTAGGACCTTGAATACCTTGTGGGCCGACCTCGCCCTGTGGTCCTATCTCGCCTTGTGGTCCAGCGATCCCCTGTGGCCCCATCTCGCCCTGCGGACCTACTTCACCTTGCGGGCCGACCTCACCTTGTGGGCCTACAGGTCCTATCGCTCCAATACTAAAGGCAAATTCATGGTTTTTTTTGCTACCATTGCCTGTACTGACATTAAGCAAATAATCTCCGGCAGTTGGCATTCCATAATTATCAAAACTACAAGTGATCACTTGCGGCGTTGCCGCCAAATCCGATATGCAGCTATCGCTGATATTGCCGAGTGCGCCTAACTCGACCTGCGCACTGCCACCATTATCAAAGCCTTGACCTATGATATAGATTGCTTGCGCCTCAAAATCTGCCACTGCCCCTAAAATAGCGAGCGCTTTGTCCTTACTGCTCTTTTCGCTCTTCTCGCTTTTTTCACTTTTGGCGCTTTTTTCACTCTTATTATTGTTTGCCGCATAGGTATCGTTAGACACCCCCATAAGCCCAATTCCCACTCCTAGCGCTAGGGCAAGCATGCTGCTAGAAAATACTGTTCTTTTTGTATCCATTCTTATTATCCCTTGATTTTTAGTTGATTATTTTTAGTGCTCCAATTGTAATAACTGACAACTCATTGTCCACCCAAAGCCTTAATTAAGTCGGAAGCAAATAGAAGCTGTCGGGATTTGCCACGCTTGTTATGATGGCTTAGCCAAAAATTGAGTGAAATACAGGAGCAACAGAATGTTGAACAATGAGCAAATTCCTTCGCTTGTGTCCACAGCATGGCTAGAGAAAGCGATGCAGAATGAGAACAAACTCATTGTTCTTGATGCTAGCTGGCACATGCCCGCGGCTCAGCGCGACGGCGAGCAAGAATGGCAAAAAAAGCGCATTCCTGGCGCTAAATTTTTCGATTTCGATCGCCGCATTTGCGATCATGAGGCAAGCCTTCCCCATATGATGCCCAGCGCAGAGCTCTTCAGCAGTGAAGCGCAGCGATTAGGAATAAACCAAGACAGCTTAATAGTGGTTTACGATAGCTATGGTATACAGACGAGCCCTAGGGCTTGGTGGATGTTAAAAACCATGGGACACGCCAACTGTGCCATCCTCGATGGCGGCCTACCCGCTTGGGAGGCTGCAGGACTAGCAGTGCAGAGCAACGCTACCGACGACAATTTGGCAAAGCTGGGCAACTTTGAAGCCCATGCTCGTCCAACAATGATTAGCGCTACACATGAAGTCTTACTCGCCACTACCGCACCAGATGTGCGCATTCTAGATGCTCGCTCTGCAGATCGATTCTATGGCCGCGCGCCAGAACCACGCCCGGGCCTGCGCGGCGGTCATATGCCAGGGGCATATAGCCTGCCTTTTGACGAACTAATCGCCAATGGCCATATGCGCCCAATCCCCGAACTACAGGCAGCGTTATTCACGCTGGCGCCAAAAGACAGCAGAATCATTGCGACTTGCGGCTCAGGTGTCACTTCCTGCGTCATTGCCTTTGCAGCCCATCTGGCGGGATACAGCGACATCTCGATCTACGATGGCTCGTGGTCTGAATGGGGAGCGGGAGATTCACTACCCGTCACAACGGTTTAAGCACATTTCTCATGGGACAGTGGGTATTTATTTCGTATACTCCAAGCCTTACTAAAATTGTCCATGAATACCGAGCCTAAAGATGAGCCAAGATAAACCTGTCGAGCAAGCATCCCCTTCTTCAAACGAGGCTGCGGTCACGCCACCTCCTAAAGGTGGTTTTCTTGCTAATCTTGCGTTTAACATCATTATCCCGGTATTCATTCTCAGCAAACTTAGTGCGGACGATAGCCTTGGCCCAGCACTAAGCATTGTCGTGGCTTTAGCTTTTCCGATCGGTTATGGCTTGTGGGATTTAAAACAGTCGGGAAAAGTAAACCCTTTCTCAATATTGGGAATCGTCAGCGTCTTCCTGACAGGCGGCATTAGCCTTTTAGAATTGGACCCGCAGTACATTGCCATTAAAGAGGCAGCTATCCCTGCCATTATCGGTATTGCTGTGCTGTTTACACAGCGCACGCGCTTTCCGTTAGTAAAAACACTGATTCTCAATGCACAACTTGTGCGTGTGGATGCCCTGTATGCGGCATTGGCAGAGAATGGTAAAACGGCAATGTTCGAACGCCGCATGGGGCAGGCATCATTCATTGTGGCTGGCTCGTTCTTCGTGTCATCAATCCTGAACTATGTACTCGCCAAAATCATCTTGGTTAGCCCGCCCGGGACGAGTGAATACAGCGAAGAGTTGGGAAAAATGACGGCTTTGAGCTACCCAGTGATTGCCCTGCCGAGCATGATTATTTTGATGCTAGCGATTTGGTTTGTGTTCTCGCAGATCAAAAAGCTCACAGGGGAAAGCCTAGAAAACTTCTTAGTTGACCAAGAAAAATCCTGATTGAAATCTAAGCCCTATACCAAGTTGAATGCGACTAAGTGATCCATCTCTATATGGATGCCTATCATCTCGCCCTGCTCGTGGCGATGATGGCTAGGCACTAGACTTAAGATTCGCGTTCCATCACTTAGCTCTAAGGTATACAAATACTGCGAGCCTCGAAATGCTTTCTCGATTACTTTTGCAGTACTAGTACTGTGATCATCGTGGATCACATCATCGGGACGGATTAGCACCATCACGGTTGCGCCCAGCTCATAGCCATGGGGCTGAGCATCTTCCAAGACCCCCAAGGCCGTCTCAACTCGATACGCATCAAGCACGGAGCCATTGAGAAACACTCCTTCACCAACAAAGTCGGCCACATAAGGACTGCTAGGTTGATGGTATAAATCGAAGGGGGTGCTCCATTGCAGCAACTGACCAGTGCGCATCACACCGATCTCGTCAGCCATCGCGAACGCTTCATATTGATTGTGGCTAACTAAGATTGCGGTAATGCCGTCTTGCTTTAAGACATGACGAATCTCACGTGCGATCTCTTCTCGTAACTCAACATCGAGACTAGCAAATGGCTCATCAAGCAATAAGATGCGCGGCTTAGGTGCCATCGCACGCGCAACAGCCACACGCTGCTGTTGCCCACCGGAAAGCCTGTGCGGATAGGTATGTAAATATTCGTTAATTTTTAACATGACCGCTAGCTCTTCAACACGCGCGTTCTTTTGCGCATGGCTCATACCATTTAATCCAAAGGCGATGTTCTCTTTCACCGTTAGGTGCGGGAATAATGCGTAATCTTGAAACACCATACCAACTTGGCGTTTCTCAACAGGCAAACAAGAGGTTTGATTACTGACCGCCTGACCAGCGATGCGAATCTCACCCTCTAAGGCTTGTTCAAACCCCGCAATCGCTCGCAGCAACGTAGTCTTACCACAACCGCTTGGCCCTAATAAGCAACCGATCATTCCTTCGCGCAACTGCATCGAGACGCCATGGACGATGACATTCCCCTCAAGCGCTACTGCTACATCATTAAGTTCAAGTACTGGATTCATAACCGGGCCGGGATTTGGAAATGGTTAAACTGAGAATAATAACAGGGATAATCCCTGCCAACACAATCATTAAGGCCGTGCTAGAGGCCTCCGCAAGTCGTTCTTGGTTTGCCAATTCATAGGTACGAATGGCCAAGGTATTAAAATTAAAGGGTCGCAGAATCAAGGTGGCAGGTAGCTCTTTCAACACATCCACAAATACTAAAAGTGCCGCGGTCAACAAAGAACCGCGCATCACGGGTATGTGAACCCGACGCAAAATCTGCAATGGACGCAAACCTAAAGAGCGCCCAACATCATCCATTGTAGGTTTAATCTTGCCCAAACCGGCATCGAGTGTATTCATCGACACCGGTAAAAAACGCACAAGATAGGCAAATACTACCGCAACCAAAGTGCCGCTAAAGAGCAACCCCGTACTAACATCGAAGGTCGCACGCATCCAAGCGTCTAACGTGTTATCAAACCATGCAAAAGGTATCAGCACCCCTACCGCGACCACCGTACCAGGAATGGCGTAGCCCATGCTTAGGACACGCACTATGCTGCGCAGCAATAAGCCAGGCCGCAAACGTTTACTATAAGTAATGAACAAAGCTAATGCCAAAGCGATACCGGCAGTTATTGATGCCAGCTTCAGGCTGTTGGCAAAAAGTGTTAGAAAGCTAGAGCGATCTAGCAGATCCCAAGTCTCAACGGCCCAAAAAGATAGCTGGATGAATGGAATCAAGAAGCCGAGCAATACAGGCAAGTAGCAATAAAGCATCGCCCCAATGCGCTTCCAGCCACGCAGTTCGATACGCGGCAGACGTGTGTATTTATTGCTCGTGTGGTGATAACGCGCCTTGGCCCGAGACCAATGTTCAGCTAAGACTAGCATGAGGATAAAGATCATTAGCACTGCGGCTAATTGCGCCGCCGCTGTAGGGCTACCTAGGCCAAACCAAGTGCGAAAAATGCCGGCAGTAAAGGCCGAAACACCAAAATATTGCACGGTGCCATAATCGGCTAATGTCTCCATCAGAACCAAGGACAAACCAGCAATAATCGCTGGCCGAGCAAGAGGTATGGCCACTCTTGTGAACGCCTTGAATGGGCTAGCACCAAGCGTGCGCGACACTTCAAGCACACACACAGATTGCTCAATGAATGCGGTACGCGTCAGCAGATAAACATAGGGGTATAACACTAGCGATAACATGGTGATTGCACCACCAATAGAGCGAATCTCTGGGAACCAATAATCCCCATAGCGCACATCAAAAGTATCTCTTATCCAGCTTTGAACCGGGCCACCGACGTCCAACATGCCAGTGTAGGTATAGGCAATAATATAGGCTGGCATGGCAAGAGGCAGCACTAATCCCCACTCCAGAATGCGACTGCCAGGAAACTTGGTCATAGTCACAAGCCATGCCGGGCCAATCCCAAGCACGAGTACACAGACCCCGACACCCACCATCAGCAATGCCGATTGGGTGATGTAGTCGCTAAGAACGGTATTGGCAAGATGTTCCCACACTCCTTCACTACTGCTGAAGACCGAGTAGAAAATAGTGAGCACTGGGATGCTAAGAATAAGGCAGAGAAGCAGAATACTGAGCGTCAGGCCGTGCCCGGAGAATCGGGTCCTAAGAGACGACAAGGCCCCTTGCGGGGCCTCGGTAATAGAAGTACTCAATATGGGCATCGAACGTGAGACTTACTCAATAAGGTGTTTATTTCCAACCCGCGCGATCCATAAGACGCACAGCCTCGGCATTGTGAATGCCTAATTGATCTAAGGCAATGTCATCAGCCTTAAATTCACCCCACGACTCTAACACATCACTGACTGGGACGTCTGTGCGTACAGGGTATTCATTATTAGTCTCAGCATACCAAGCTTGTGCCTCATCGCTCACTAGATACTCCATCAAGGCCACTGCGGCCTCTTTGTTTTTCGAAGCCTTAGTCACGGCCGCGCCACTGATATTGATGTGCGCACCATTACCTTCTTGATCCGGCCATAACACCGCTACAGCCTCACCGGTCTCACGCTCATCGGCATTAGTCGATGTCAGCAAACCACCCAAGTAGTAAGTGTTTACTAGCGCCAATTTGCACTGCCCAGCCTCAATCGCCGATATCTGATCTCGGTCTCCGCCTTGTGGGCTACGAGCGAAATTAGCCACCAAGCCCTTCACCCACTCTTCAGTCTGCGCAACGCCATTGTGACCGACCATCGACGCGACGAGTGATTGATTATAGATATTAGATGAGGAGCGCACACAAACCGAGTTGCGCCACATCGGGTCAGCTAAATCGGCATAACTGCTGATTTGCGAAGGATCAACACGCTCTTTGTCATAGACGATCACGCGTGAGCGTAAGGACATGGCATACCAATACCCTTCCGAGTCACGGTATTGCGCAGGAATTTCAGACTCCAGCAATGACGAGCTGACCGGCTGCAAAACCCCGGCGTCTTTCGCTCTATGCAAACGCCCAACGTCAACAGTCAACAACAAGTCCGCAGGTGAGTTATCCCCTTCAAGTGAGAGGCGTTGAATCAACTCATCCGCGCCACCGGTAACCAAATTGATCGTTGTTCCAGTCTCTTGCGAATAAATATCGAGGATAGGCTTAATCAGGTTTTCCTGACGCGCTGAATATATATTGACCTCGTCCGCCTGGGCCACAGAAATACTAATGAGAGTACCAAGGACTGTGAGAACTTTTCGCATGACGCTGCGCTCCTAAAAAGCTAAAAATGAGACAAATCTACAGCTCAAATGATAATACATCGCATTTAGCTTTACAATCGAAGTCGCGTGTAATTCGCTTGTCATAGCGCAAAGAATTGTTACTGAGTCGAAGAGTCAATATCCTCTGCCTCATCCTCATAGACTTGCTCTTGTTCATACTCGGATTCAGCATCTTCGTCCACCTCTTCATTACGAGGGTCTAACTCCAAAGACATCGGCGTAGTTGCACCGGCCACAGCACGGAACGGCTCGGTTTCGTCATGTACAGGCAATACATGCACACGCCGACGAGCCGCAATGGCAAAAGCAAATCCAGACAAACAGATCACCGAGAACAAAAACAGGCCGCGCGGACCAAACCATTGCATGAAGAAAGCGGCTATGACAGACCCCAGGGCTGAAAACACCCCCATCGAAAGCAACATCACGCTACCCACCATCACAAAGTCCTCAGGAGCTGCACGGTCGTTCGCATGGGCAAGACTGATCGCGTATTGCGTCATCACGCAGCCGCCCCAGAAGAACGCAAGCACGGCCAAGCCCCAGCTATCTAAACCCGGAATGATTGCCAGCAAAGCAGATAACACTACCCCTAGAATTGCGGTGTAGAACAACACCAAACGTCTATCGTAACGATCCGAAAGCCGCCCAATAGGCAGCTGAAAAATAGCCCCTCCAAGCACAACAACACTTAGGAACATGGTGAGCGCCTGAGTATCGAGCCCAATCTCGCGCGCATAGAGTGGACCAAGCGACCAAAATGCCCCCGTCACAAGCCCAGTAGCTATAGCGCCAGCAACCCCCACTTGCGACAGATTCCAGACCTTGCGCAGATCGATGCGCACGGTGTGGATCGGCGCCGGCGCAAGCGCAGTGGTCAGACATACTGGTATTAGCGCTAAAGACAACAATACCGAAATTACGATAAAGAGGGTCTGCCCAAGCGGATCGGAAAGGTTCAGCATCTGCTGCCCAACCATGGTCATACTCATGTTGATGACAACATACACCGACAAGATAGTGCCACGAGTCTCAGATGTGGAGCGCTCGCTGAGCCAACTCTCAATCGTCATGTACAGGCCCGAAATAGCCAAACCCACCGTAAAGCGCAGGAACAACCAAACCAATAGCACAGGGAAAGCATAAAACAGCAGGATAAGCGCCGAATAGCTGGTCGCAAGGATGGCAAAGCTGCGGATATGGCCAACCCTGCGCACTAATAAAGGCGTCAATATACAACCGGAGACAAATCCGAGGTAATAGGTAGAACCCATCATCCCGATTTGCCCAGCAGAAAAGCCTAGCAGCTCGGCGCTTACAGGAAGTAAGGTCAGTTGTAGTCCGTGGCCAATCAACAATAAGGCATCGGACAACAACAACGCCGCTACTGGTAATAACATTCTTCGCATTTGGTGAAGGATAGTGGAGCCGCCACTGAGTCTCAAGGGACGTTGTGCGATACATGCGCAATAGTTTCGCGCCCAAGCATTTCGCGCACTAGACCAACGGAGCCTAAGCCACTGACATAGCTCAATCTTTCTGCGCCCCATTGGGGTAAACTCAGTGATGCTATTAGATTAATGCGTAAAACTTTCGGAGGAGAGCCAATGATAAAAATAACACTACTCGTTGCACGCATCTCAGCACTCGGCTTTGCCGCCAGTCTAATGATGGCTTGCAGCGACCAAGCCTCTACTCAAGTCGCCAATTCAACACATGCAACGCCAAATTTCGACCTGCAGCTAGATATGCAGGAGTATATGAATTATGTACTCGAACCTGTCGCCGACGTCTTATGGGATTCCGCGGGCTGGGTCGATGATATCCGCACGGGCTATGAGGAGCTTTACCCGGAAACGGACGAAGAATGGCTGTTCGTTAAACAAAAAGCAGCGCAATTGATTGAGGCCGGCAACTCACTGGCTCTGCCAGGGCGCGCCGTCGACAATGACGGCTGGTTGACCTATGCCAACGCCTTAAGCACTGCTGCGGCATTGGCCTATCGCTCTGCCGACACACAGAATCAAGAAGATTTTTTCCAGGCTGGCGCGCAAATTTACAGCGTATGTACCGCCTGCCACCAAACCTATAACCCCGAAATCTCGCGCTTCGCGAGCGACTAAGCGGATTGCCTTCAATGCGCCTAAGTGTTTTAGCTTTGCTTATCACTTTCTTTGCACCGATAGCAGCACTCGGGCACACCATTGCCGGCAGTGATGCGAACTACGTGCAGGGCATCGATGGCCAAGCCATTGCCCCATTTATGTATTTAGGGGCGAAACACATGGTAACGGGCTATGACCACCTACTTTATCTTTTTGCCGTAGTATTTTTACTTTCGCGCCCTTTTCACGTACTGCAGTTTGTATCTTTGTTTGCCTTAGGGCACAGCATTACCTTGCTCAGCGGCGTATTGCTCAATCTAGAAGTGAACCCCTTCCTGATCGATGCCATGATTGGTTTTTCGATCGTGTACAAGGCGCTCGAAAATATGGGTGGGTTTCGTAGCCCGTCACGCTGGCACGTCGAGCCCAAGCTGGCCGTTTTTGTGTTTGGCCTGTTTCATGGACTGGGCTTGGCGACAAAATTGCAAGCATTCAACCTCAGCCCCAACGGGCTCATTGTGAATATTATTAGCTTCAATATCGGCGTCGAGCTAGGTCAGCTGTTAGCCTTATCGGTAATCCTGCTCGCTCTAACACTTTGGCGAACTCGCGCCAAAGATTTGCAGTATGCTTTCACGATCAACACCGTGCTGATGACTGGTGGTTTTTTATTGACCTCGTATCAACTCAGCGCCTATTTTCTAAGCACTTCCTACTAATTTAGTCACGGAGCAAGGGCATGGAATCACCAGCCAATAACCGCAGCAAAATCGCCTTAGCCGTTGGCGGTGCGGTGAGCTGCGCACTGCTCACTCTCTTTGTTGCAGTGTTGCCTGCCGAGTTTGGTGTTGACCCATTAGGCACAGGGCGAGCGCTAGGCCTTCTTGATCTCGCCGATGCAAGTGCCAGCCCGTTCGAAAAATCCGAACAGGCACATAAGCTTGATAGCGCCGAGTTCATATTGGAGCCTTTTCAATCCGTTGAATATAAATACTATCTGCAAGAAGGCAGCACGATGGTATTTTCATGGACCGCCAGCGGTGATCTTGTATTCGACATGCATGCTGACCCAGAAGGAATGGTCGAAGAAGAAGGGGTGGAGAGTTATGAGCAAACTACGGGAAGGGGCAGTGCCGGGGTATACCATGCTAATTTCACGGGCATACACGGCTGGTTCTGGGAAAATCAAAGTTTTAACGAAGTCACCGTCCGGCTCGAAAGTGCCGGCTTCTACGAGCGCTCAGTGGTCTTTCGAGATGGTGGCAGCTTTGATCGAGATATAGCCCCCGTTTTCTAATTCTTTGACCCAATAAAAAAGCCTGCATTGCCACAGCAGCGCAGGCTTTTAGCCTAGAGTGCATTATTAGCGCTCGTTAGGATCAGAGCCATCTGGAGGCGCACCGGTTCCAGAAGAGCCCATAAACAATTTACGGCCGTCGGGGAAGGTAATATCGCGGCCATTGCCACGACACTCAGGCGTACATAGACGGTCTTTACTTTGGTAGCCAGTGACCACAATTTCAGTTCCTAACTGCAAAGAGTTACGGTTAATCCCGCGACGCAACAAGGTGTTAGGCGTGCCGCCCTCTACCATCCAAGCTTGCTCAGTGCCGTCTTCATTTGTATGCATTAAATGAATCCAAGAATGCGGGTTGATCCACTCAACACGAATGATTGGTCCGCGAAGAGCTATCGGCAAATTGGCGTCAAACTCAGCGGAAAACGCGTGGTGCGCAGAAGCAGGCACCGAAATGGCAGTCATCGCCCCGGCCAGCACTGTCGCTGCTAGAATTCGTTTTGTCTTCATTATTACACCCCTTTACGTTAATTCAGAAATTCGACATCAATTTCCATCTTGGCCGAAAAGTTCAACTTCGCGTCCTTTTCTATACTTTCCGTACATTAATTCTTCAACAAATTCGACACACTTGAATTGAGGTAGCTCAAAGCCTTCTTCAAGACGTCGATAAATCGGCATTTTTATCGTCCACGGCCGCTCAAAAATAGTCGGATCTTCCATCGTTGCTTCGTAGGCAATCGTGTTCTCATTAAGCAGTGTGTAACGCTCGGTCACTTTTAACTCATAGGTATGGTAGTTACCCGCTCGATCAAACCAAGTTCGGTCGTCCAAGCCTGTAACCTCAACTACGAAGGTATCGCCATCCCAGTAACCATAAGACTGCCCCATCCAGGCATCTAACGGCGGTGGTCCTGGGTCTTCTAGATAGATGTTACGCACAGCCCCAGCGAAGGAGTAGGCAAAAAATACTGCGCTATCACTATGGAAAATTTGAAACGGATGCGGCAAATAAGTAGCGCGCGGCACCCCGGGCATATAACACTTTATCTCTGGGTCACTTGTTAGCCAGTTTTCTTGATTTCGCTGCCGCTGTGCTAATGCTTCTGGCTTATAGGGGATGACACCCCCTTCTACAACACCAAAACTTGCAGGCACGGCGCCAACCGCGCCCAGCGCAACAAGTTGCGGATCTGGCACTGGCACAAAGTCACCGGGCACTAAGGCATAAGCCGCTTTAGGTGCCGAGGCCTCGAGATTCGAATTGGCATTACTGAGCACTTGCCAAATTCCATTTAAATCAGGCTTTCCGTCTGGGCGGCGGGGGATATTATCTGAGGCTTGAACTGAAGAGTCGCTTGTAAGCGAGGCCTCACTTTGCCGCGCAGGATCACACGCGCTTAACGCTAAGACCAGCGTGGCGAGACAAGCTATTTTGTGTTGTTTTAGCCCCATGGCTCCCCCCATTTGCTCGCTCGATATAAACACTAAGCAAAAATAGTGTCAAGCCAAACGGGGCAAAGGGAGGCGCCACTCTAATGGGATGAAGAGGATCAAGAATGAACGATATTTTAAGGCCTTAAGCGAAAGGGCCCGTAATCTCATAAGTAATGCCGGGACCGTCTTTTACGAAGCCAGTTTGCGAACTAAAGTATAGCCGCGTGTAGCTTGGGTCAAATGCCGGGCCAACTAGCTCTGAATCATCCTGACCGACTACCTGTAGCAAAGGCACAACTTGGCCGTCGGGTGTTAATGCCACCAGCTGATTATCACCCCCATCCTCTGCAACGATCACGTCACCTGCCGGAGTGATTACGACATTGTCTACGCCCTTCAAAATAGGATTCGAACTCGTGTTTATGTCATAGATCACCGTTAAAACGGATGTTTTCACATCGTAGGCCCAAACACGATTATCTCCTTTAGTCGTGAAATAGATGCGCGTATCGAAGAACGCGATGCCTTCCCCCCCATTAAAAGGAGTAGCCGCGGCCACTTGTTTGCGTGTTACGAGGCTTGTTGCCGCAGGATCTGCCACAGGGTGCCATTGCACGTATTGCACACCATCACGTGTGCTCACCTGCGCGACCTCTAACACGCCGCTAGTCAAATCTGGCAGCGCTGCATCAGGACGGAATCGATAGAAACACCCGTCCGGCTCATCTTCTGTTAAATAAAGGTGATCATGCACCGTATCGACAGCAACGGCTTCATGTTTGAATGCTCCTAATGCTGGACGCACCTGGGCAAACTTTTCACCGAATGGATCGCATTCATAGACAAGGCCGCGATCAGTCTCTTCGCACGATAGCCAAGTGTTCCATGGCGTTTTTCCGCCGGCACAATTGTTTGTCGTGCCCGAGAGGATCGAATAAGCATCGACTACCTCGCCCTTGGAATTGAAGCGCAACGCGCCAACCCCACCCGCATTGTCCTTAACCTCACTATTTGACACATACACCCATCCCCCATCGGGAGTCGCAAAAGTAGCGCCCCCATCGGGGTCGGCGTGCCATAAGTAATCGCTATCGGGCAATGCTGGCTTTCCTGTCATGGCGAGCACACGTGAGCGATAACCCGCAGGCAACATGATGCCATTTTCATCAGGCGGCAAGAGGGGACCGAGATTTTGCAAACCAGCAAACGTCTCTTGGCTCGGCTTAGGTTGAGCCACTAAACGTCCTGAGGGAAGTATCATTGACCCACCGCAGAGCAAACTCCCCCCTGCAAATGCGGCGAGGCCTTTGACTCCTAATCGAACAAACTCTCTTCGCTGTGCACCAATATCTGCCATGTTTAAAACCCTTTATATAAACTGTTCTTAACAAAGAAGCCTAACATTGCTGTGTTGCAAATTTTTTACACTTCCCCGCCAAGCGGGTAAGAAACTTAGCGCGGTGGGTCTATTTGCTGATTAATGGAGTTATTAACACGGTACCAACCGGCAATACTAAAGCGATCACGATTCGCTGCTCGCACTTCATGAGGAAATTCTTCACTGAGAAAAACAACCAGTGTGCCATAGGCGGGTGTCACACATAAAAAGGGGTCAACCTCTTCTTCATGGAACATGGCTAACTCGCCACCATCCTCAGGCTGCCAACTGGGATTAAAATAGGCCACTATCGACAAGACTCGATTGGTGCTGTCTTTCAGTGGATTGCCTTTAAATGCGTCCACATGCTTTTTATAGAAAGCACCTGAGGGGTAGTGTGAGAAATGGCTTTCGAAACTAAACAAGCCCAAAAACAAACGCCTATTCAAGAACAAACGCAGTCGATTAGACCATTGCAACCATTGTTGCTCGGCGTTAGTGTCCCCCTCGATCCAAGCAATGGCATCACGACGCACAAAGCGATTAAGCGTGTAGTCCACCGCACGCCCAACCCCTGCGGGGACAAACTCTTGTGCGCTAGCGCTTAATAATTGCTGGTGCAATTGCTCGCTTAAGTGTTCGGGCAATGCATTGGGGATAACGCTCCACCCCTTGTCGCGCAAATTATCGGCAATTTGCGTGAACAGCGGATCATCACCATCAAAATCATACGTCCCAACATCAATTGCTAATGACATCCGCGTAGTACTCACATAAATGGCGAAACATCACCAAAAGGGGCTAGATTAACGAGAAGGTTTCTTTTTGAAGCTACGAGCTTTTTTAGGACCAAGACGAGTTCCGTCTTTTTTCAGTCGAGCACTCTTTGCCTGGGCGTGTTCGTCTGCTTTATTACTATCGGCAACGGCGTCTTGCGGCTGAGTATCCGCTGCAGAGTCTAGTGATTCGTCTTTAGCGGTAACCTCAGCTTTCTTTACTCGCATCTTGGATCCATTGCGCTCAAGTCCATTGAGGGCACGGATGGCCGCTTTGGCTTCGTGGATCACGGGCATATTGGCAAACCCAAAGCCCTTTGAGCCGCCAGTGGCCTCATCCATCACAATCGTGCAAGATTGCACCCGCCCATGGGCCTCAAATAAGGCCAAAAGTTCAGGCTGGGTAATGTCGCGAGCTAAATTTCGTACAAGTATTTTCACTGATTTTCCTCAAGCACATCGCAATGCGGCGCGCACAATACTGCAATTTGAATTGAGAGTCTAACAAGACTGAGTGCAAATAAGCAGTAGTCCCTTTTGCACAGCTCCTTTATAATGCGCCCCTTTCGTACTGACCCTCACCGTGCCACACGGTAGCATCCGGTCAGATCTCTGCGCTGCAGGTAGCAGCGACACAATGTCACATCTTTAATGTAAACGGATATCGCCTTGATTAACGCCGCCAATATCACCATCCAGTTTGGTGCAAAACCCCTATTCGAAAACGTGTCTCTGCGCTTTGGCAGTGGCAACCGCTATGGCTTAATTGGAGCGAACGGCTCCGGCAAGTCTACCTTCATGAAAATCCTCAGTGGTGACTTAGAGCCCACTTCGGGCAATGTGAGCATCGATGCTGACGAGCGCGTTGGTATCCTGCGACAAGACCAGTTTGCCTATGAAGAGTTCAGTGTTCTGGACACCGTCATTATGGGGCATGAGAAGCTTTGGGAAATCAAACAGGAAAAAGACCGCATTTACGATCTGCCTGAAATGACTGAAGACGATGGTATGCGCGTTGCCGAGCTGGAAATCGAATTTGCAGAGTTAGACGGTTATTCGGCAGAAGCGACAGCTGGCGAATTACTATTGGGCCTTGGTATTCCCATCGAGCAGCACAATGGGCCAATGAGTGCGGTAGCCCCTGGTTGGAAACTCCGTGTTCTGCTAGCTCAAGCCCTCTTTGCTGACCCTGACATCATGTTGCTCGACGAACCTACCAACAACTTGGACATCAATGCTATCCGCTGGTTGGAAGGCATACTTAGTCAGCGCGAATGCACCATGATCATCATCTCGCACGACCGCCACTTCTTGAACAGCGTCTGCACACACATGGTGGACTTGGACTATCAAGCACTAAAGCTCTACCCGGGCACTTACGACGACTTTATGCTGGCCTCCACGCAGGCCCGTGAACGCATTCAAGCAGACAACGCCAAGAAGAAAACCCAAATGGCCGAACTGCAGAACTTCGTAAGTCGTTTCTCGGCCAACGCATCGAAAGCGAAACAAGCCACCTCGCGCGCTAAACAGCTTGAGAAAATCAAATTAGAAGAGATGAAGCCTTCCTCGCGCATCAGCCCCTTCATCCGTTTCGATATGGAGAAGAAACTGCATCGCTTGGCGGTTGAGACTTCGAAGCTTTCACTCTCCTATGGCGACAACACACTCATTTCCGATCTTGGGCTAATGGTAGAGGCCGGCGAGCGGGTTGCTATCTTAGGGGCCAACGGGATTGGTAAAACTACTTTGCTGCAAGCCCTTACCGGCAATTTCGGTAATGAGGCTGACGAAATACTCACTGGCAGCATCAAGTGGGCGGAAAATGCCAATATCGGTTACTACGCTCAAGATCACTCTCATGAGTTTGAAGAAGATATTAATCTATTCGACTGGATGAGCCAGTGGGGCAGCCCTAGCGATGACGAACAAGTCATTCGCGGCATACTTGGAAAGATGCTGTTTTCGAAAGACGATAGCTTGAAGAAAGTCAGCGTAATTTCCGGGGGTGAACAAGGTCGTATGCTTTTTGGCAAAATGATGTTGCAAAAGCCAAATGTACTGGTCTTAGACGAACCCACCAACCACTTGGATATGGAATCCATTGAGGCATTGAACCTTGCCTTGGAAAACTACCCAGGTACGATCATCTTTGTCAGCCATGACCGAGAATTCGTCTCGTCATTGGCCACTCGCATCATTGAAATCAGTGAAGGCAACATCGTCAACTTCAAAGGCGATTACGACGAATATTTGCATAAACTTGGAGTGGAATAAATTGCTAGCCCTGCGGAGCCCAATATGAGCACCACTGAAAAACAAGCGTCTTTCCTAAGCCTTAATCTGCCCCCTGCGCAGATCGAGAACTTGAAAGCGCTCAAGTATGCACACATGACTCCCATACAAGCGCTAGCATTACCTGCGGCACTAGAGGGCAGAGACCTTATTGCGCAAGCGCGCACCGGTAGCGGCAAAACGGCAGCCTTTGGGATTGCCTTATTATGCAAACTCAATCCAAGGGATTTTGGCACACAGGCGCTGATCATGTGCCCAACCCGCGAACTGTGCACACAGGTGGCGACTGAGATTCGTCGCCTTGCGCGCTATTTGCCGAATATTAAAGTCGCCGTGTTATGCGGTGGGCAAGCGCTCGGCCCGCAAATCGCCTCCCTCGCACATGGGGCCCACATTGTCGTCGGCACCCCCGGCAGATTAAAAGATCATGTCACGAAACAAACCCTAAAACTCGAGCGAGTATCGACTCTTGTCCTCGATGAAGCAGACCGTATGCTCGACATGGGTTTTTCCGAAGACATCGACGAGATTATCGGGCAAACATCGCCAGGGCGACAGACACTGCTCTTCTCTGCCACCTTTCCCGATAATATCGCCTCACTGAGTGCGCAATATCAAAACGATGCACTGCGTGTAGAGGTGGAGTCAGTAGCTGCCGAAACAACCATCGCTCAGCACTACTATTTATGCGGTGCTAAAGAGCAAGGACAATTGCGCAGTGCAGCGCTTCTAAAACTGCTGCAATATTATGCCCCCGAGTCCTGCGTTGTATTCTGCAACACCAGACAGAGTACGGTCGAGATGGCACAGCACTTAAGCGATGCCGGCCTCGTAGCCATGGCCCTGCAAGGTGAGATGGAACAACGCGAGCGCGATCAAGTCTTGATTCAGTTTCGTAACGGGAGCTGTCAGGTATTAGTAGCGACCGATGTTGCCGCACGAGGTTTGGATATAGAACAATTGCCGATGGTGATTAATGCCGACCTACCGCGTGATCTCGAGGTCTATACTCACCGCATTGGCCGCACCGGTCGCGCGGGAAATGAAGGCCTAGCACTTAGCCTCTATTTCGAGAATGAACGATTTAGAGTCGAGGCCTTACAAAAGCGTGGCGACAATGTAGGAAGCGTAGAACTAAGCGATATTGCATCGGTCCCTGCGAAAAACAATGTCAACGTGTCTACTAGCAAACAGACTATTCACATCGCGGGCGGGCGCAAAAATAAAATTCGACCAGGCGATATTCTCGGAGCACTGACCGCGCAAGAGCGTGTGCCTGGCAGCGCAATTGGACGTATCGATATACTAGACTTCTCTAGCTTCGTAGCAATCGAAATTAGTCATATCGCAGATGCCATCTCGCAATTGGAAAATCGCAGAATCAAAGGGCAAAAATTCAAAGTTAGACGGCTGCATACCATCGCCACTCGTTCACGGCGCTAACCAAACTGCTGTGCGAGTAAAAGCCTATGTCTAAAAGAGAGCGCTGCACTTCTTGTCAAAGACCATTGAGCCATTGCTTTTGCTCAATGCTAGTAAAGATCTACAGCGTTTGGCCGGTCAAAATCTTGCAGCATCCACACGAGGCTAAGCACGCTCTGGGCACAGCCCGTATAGCCGCGCTATGCCTACAAACTTGCGAACTAGCAATCGCTACAGAGCAAGCCTCAGAGACGTTTATAGGCGCAGAGGAAAACCCAGTTCTCGTGTATCCAGGCCCTGACAGCCTCCCCTTGGACACCTTACAAGGCTCCCCAGCACGTCCTTTGTTATTCCTCGATGCGACTTGGCGCAAAAGCCGGCGGATGCTGCTAGAGTCCCCAGCACTCGCCCAGTTGCCGCGCTATTCGTTGCCGAATCCGCCCATTAGCCGTTACCGTATCCGGCGCGAACCTATGCCAGAAGCCTTATCGACGCTTGAGGCTATTGTGCATAGCCTTGCCTTACTGGAAGGTGATTTAGAAAAATTTGAGCCATTACTGAGAATAATGGATGCGCTCGTCGACGAACAAATTGCCCAGATGGGGCAAGAGGTTTACGAGCGCAACTATAATCAAGATTAGCTGTATTGTTGCTGATTGAAATTAAAGTAGTGAGAGTACCGCAGCAATCCCGCCCCCTATCAACAGAATCAGTGTTGGCAACATACTTAATACAAACCCTAGACCGCGCGACCCAGGCTCAGAAATATAAGCCCGTGCATACAAGAAGCGTCCAACAAGATATACAGCCCCAATACCAGCACCAATATCGGGTCTAAACCAGTATGAGAAAATGACTATCGAAGGAATGAACATCACCAACAACTCTAGAGTGTTTTGTTGCACACGGTAATAGCACTCAAACACGGGATCACCTGTCACCGCTGGTGCTGCCACTTTATAGGTTCCACGCGCCTTGCCCACCTGTAGCGCAAATACAAAATACTGCACTAACGCCAAAACGATTACGATTGCGACAAATTCCATCAGTTTCCCCTTTTCATTAATTAAGCATTGCTGTCTTTATTTTGTGCTTGTGCACTTTTAATAATTTGATCTAGATAAGAACTCGAGCGTGTAACTTCGTAGCGCTTAAATTTAATGCGTGGATGCAATTCCCGCATACGCGAACTCAAAAGCCCATGCGCGGAATGCAACTGTGCATCGGAGATAATTCCATTGGTGTCGCAATCACGCGCCAACCGCAATAGGCGGTCAAAATTCATTATAAAATTATCAGTGTGTGTGCAGCGAATTTGCGTGCCATAGAACAAGCTTTGTAGATCGACGCCTTTGCCCGCAAGCACCAAAAAGTTTCGCGAAAAAATCTCGAAATCGCCAGTGGCAAATAGGTGCCACATCTCCATAAACTCAGACTCTGAGAACGCCTTGTCACCTTGTGGCCCTTTGCCAGATTGCAAAAGCAAACCACTTATCCCACCTAACTGACGTCTTGTGTTATCGGCAATCTTAAAGAAAGTCTCTTGACGCGCGTTAAGCTCTGTTGCCGCGATAGCCATCGTCTGTTTTTCAGACTGGATATTATTATCGCGCAGCTCTCGATTATTCTCAGCCAAGACGCTTTGCTGAATAAACAACCCAATAACAAGCCAGAGGAATGCCAGAGGGGCAAACGCGCCCTCTAAGAAGGTGCCCATATCTCCAATTGGAAGGGAGATAAAACTCTGCCAGCCGACATTGTAGGAAATGTATAACAAGCCAAGTAACAGCCAAATCAAGGTCAGCACGATGCCGTAAACAATACGCATATCTTTGTGCTGCTCGATAATTTCAATTTTGTTTTTATTGCTTTCCATCGAGGCGGGTTCCTAACAAGCGATTACTAAGCCGCAAGCGCAGAGCCTACAGCAAACGCTCGCTAGATTACTTCCTGCCTTAAGGATGGTCAATGAATTAGAGCACTAATGCCTATTTGGCGTTGCTTCGCGCTTTTTGAAATTGGCGCAATTGCTGCGCGTCGTTGGCTAACAGCTCATCTAGTTTTGCACATATTTCGAGGTTTTTCAGCGCTGATGGATTATTGCTACACCCATGTTCGTAGTGGCTTAGCGCTTCTTTATATTGTGGCAAATGGGCGAAGAATTCCTGCAATGTTGCAGGGTCTGCATCTTGTGCGTTCCGGCCAAAGCCAAGCTCTACCAAACAAAACGCATTCAGCTGTTGCTCAAACTGCCCATGCATAGGCAGGGCAAGATAGGGCTTTTGCAAATACATCCCTTCGCTCATTAAGGTAAACCCAGCAGTCGCGATGATTGAGCGACTCGCAGCCACATCCTCCAAAAACCCCATGGTACTGAACTGCTTGAATTGCAGGTTCCCACTGATAACGTCTTTGTTGTAGCCATAAACGATAAAGCGCTCATTGCTGAAACTGCGCAAACTAGCCAACAGACTATCGTATTGACTGGTCACATAGACCAAGTGATGGGCTCCCTCACTGGGCAACACCTTCCCCACTTCCTCACGCAAAATCGGCGGGAACAAAAAAGTCCTGTTGTTCTTCACAGGCCCCATAAGAAATGTGGTGGCAAGAGACACATCGGGGTTTGGGACGATCCAGCGAATCACCTGCTCTGTCACCCAGCGATCCATACGCAAATGCTTTGGAGAATAATAGTCCATATAGCGCATGCGGTGCTGGTTATCTAAGCTAATGAGAGGCAAATTACGCGCCCCAGCAAAACGTGCCGTCATCGGCTCGAAATCTGAGATTACGACATCGGGTTGAAACTCATTGAAGATCTTGCGCAAGCGCTGCACGCTACGATAGTAAGCCGGCAGTTTCTTAATGGTGTGAATGATAGTGCGCAGGACCGACACTCGGTTATCCACGCTGATGATGCGCAGGCCCTCAACCTCATGACAGGGAAAGAGAGGGTGTAGCGCGGCATAACCGCGATTATAGCTAACAAAAAGTAGCTCATGACCGGCCCCAAGCAAGTGCGACGCCATTTGTTTGGCTCGTGAGGAGTGCCCAGAACCCTCCCCTGACACTCCGTAGATTATCCGCATTAGACTCCCTGATGACGCATTAGTGGCATGAATCGACTTCAACGGCGCAGAGTATAGGCGGCAAATATGACAATTACGGGTAATCCTAGCGTTGTCTGCTTTGCTATTAGGGCTTAGAAAATAGATAATTGTCCGCCCAAAAACCCTGTCCGGATAGCGCTTCAATGAGTAAGAAAAAAGACAGCACGTTTAATTTTGAGGAGTCTCTGGCGAGCCTCGAAAGCCTCGTCAGCGCCATGGAAGACGGCGATCTTAGTCTTGAGGAATCACTACAAGCCTTTGAAAAGGGCATTCGCCTTACTCGCGAGTGCCAAAGTGCACTACAAAACGCCGAGCAAAAGGTTCAGGTCCTCATTGCTGAAAATGGCGAACCTGAAGCCCTTGACCTGAATGATGAGCCCTAAGCCTCATGAGTGAAAGCAAGAGTCTCTCTATTGATAGCTTCATGCAGCAATTTCAGTTGCGCATAGAGCAGGTATTGCACCAGCATTTGCACGCTTTGCCTGCCGATGCAGAAAAGCTGCGCACCGCTATGCAGTACGCTTGCCTACAAGGCGGGAAACGCGTGCGCCCGGTATTAGTTTATGCCGCAGCAAAAGCACTGGCGGGCAATATGGACAACGCCGACGTGCCCGCCTGCGCGGTCGAACTCATTCATTGTTATTCCTTGGTCCATGATGACCTGCCAGCAATGGATGACGATGATTTGCGGCGCGGCAAGCCCACAACGCATATCGCCTTCGACGAAGCCACTGCCATCTTGGCAGGCGACGCCCTGCAAGCGATGGCATTAAGACTGCTAAGCGACCCGAACTTTAAGATTGCGGCCGAGGCGCGCTTACAGATGGTGCACCACTTAGCGGGCGCAGCAGGTTACGAAGGCATGGTGTCGGGGCAGTCGATCGATTTCAATGCCGTTGGCAATACACTAAGCGTTGCCCAACTAGAGAAAATGCACAGCCTTAAGACTGGCGCCCTGATCAACGCGAGCGTCTTGCTTGGGGCACTAAGCAGTGAACGGGCTAGCACACAGCAGCTCGATGCATTGCAGCGTTACGGCGAATGCATAGGGCTAGCTTTCCAAGTGCAGGATGACATCCTCGATGTCACTAGTGATACTGCCACATTGGGCAAAACGCAGGGAGCCGACCAGGCACTGAACAAGCCCACCTATGTCAGCCTTTTAGGGCTTGTAGGGGCACAGAACAAGGCAGATAGCCTCTGCGCACAAGCTATAGAGGCCATCGCCGATTTCGATGAAAACGCGGATGCTCTGCGTGCAATCGCCCGCTTCATTATTGCTCGCAATAACTGAGTACGTTCAATTGACGGGCAAAGAGCATTCTATTAACTTAGCGGCTACTTCAGATTTACCGGCCGCTTTCAATACGCACCAAGGATTTTGCCGTCACTGCGACCCGTAAATACCCCTTGCTGCGATAGATTAAGAGTACGAAGCGCCAATGCTTGAAGAGATACCACTCACGCGTCCCGACACCCCTTTGCTGGACTTAGTCCAAAGCCCAGAGGATTTGCGGGCCATGGACCCAGATCAACTGGGTGCTTTAGCGCGCGAGTTGCGCCAATTTCTATTGTTCTCCGTAGGGCAGACCGGCGGTCATTTCGGCGCTGGTCTTGGCGTAGTCGAACTCACTATTGCGCTGCATACGGCATTTAACACTCCACACGATCGAATCGTCTGGGATGTTGGCCATCAATCTTATCCGCACAAAATTCTAACAGGTCGCCGCGAACGCATGCTCACCATGCGCCAAGCCGGCGGACTTGCCGCTTTTCCTAGTCGCGGCGAGAGTGAATACGATAGTTTTGGCGTCGGTCACTCCAGCACGTCTATTAGCGCCGCATTAGGAATGATGATCGCTGCTCGTAAACAGAATATTGATCGCCACACTGTCGCGGTGATTGGTGATGGTGCGATGACGGCAGGCATGGCATTCGAGGCGCTCAATCACGCCGGTGACATCGACGATAATCTACTGGTCATCCTCAACGACAACAATATGTCGATCTCTAAAAACGTCGGTGGCTTATCTAGTTATTTCGCCCGCATGTGGGCAAGTGGCCCCTACAATGCCCTGCGCTCTGGCAGCAAAAAAATGCTCTCGAAAATCCCACCAGCCCTCAAAGCCGCCCATCGCGCAGAGGAGTATATGAAGGGCATGGTGTCCCCTGGCACGCTGTTTGAGGAAATCGGCTTCAATTATATCGGTCTTGTCGATGGCCACGACACACTAGAACTTATCGAGATACTGAACAATATTAAGAAACTGCGCGGCCCACAATTGCTGCACATCATCACCCAGAAAGGCAAAGGGTACTCAGCCTCAGAGAACGACCCATTTGGCATGCACGCCATGAACAAGGTCGAACCCAAACAGAAAAAGCCCACCGCATCGAAACCCAGCACGCCGACCTATTCACAGGTTTTTGGCCAGTGGCTGTGCGATATGGCCGAAGCAAACCCCCTACTTGCCGCGATCACGCCAGCAATGGGCGCTGGCTCAGGCATGGATGAGTTCTCTGAACGCTTTCCAGAGCAATTCCATGATGTTGCCATTGCTGAACAGCACTCCGTCACCTTGGCCGCAGGCATGGCCTGCGATGGCCTTAAGCCCGTAGTGGCAATTTACTCCACCTTCCTGCAACGCGCCTACGATCAACTCATTCATGACGTTGCGATCCAGAACCTTGATGTCTTGTTCGCTATCGATCGCGCAGGTCTTGTGGGTGAAGATGGGCCAACCCATGCCGGCAGTTTTGATTTGAGTTTTCTGCGCAGCGTTCCCAACATGGTCATCATGGCGCCAAGCAATGAGGACGAAACCCGACAAATGCTTTATACCGGCTATCAACACACTGGTCCTGCTGCTGTGCGTTATCCACGCGGCAAAGGTCCAGGCACTGCCATTAACGCGAAAATGGAAGCGCTCCCGATAGGAAAAGGCGTTGTCCGACGCAAAGGCCATACGATCGCCATTCTAGGTTTCGGCAGCATGGTCAATACCGCGCTTACCGCTGCGGAAACACTCGATGCGACCGTCGTCGACATGCGTTTCGTCAAACCCATCGATGAAGCCTTAATTGGCGAAATGGCCACTCGACATGAGCTCATTGTCACTATCGAAGAGAATACGATAATGGGCGGTGCCGGTTCGGCTGTTAACGAATTCCTTCTACAACAAGACTACCGCATTCCAGTGCTTAACCTTGGCTTGCCTGACAGGTTTATCGAGCATGGCAAGGCCAGAGATCTACTAGCCTCCGTTGGTTTGGACAAAGACAGTATCACTGAGTCAATTCGCGCCAAGCTGCGCAAATGCAAAATCGAGTCAAAAGCGGTATAAGCTAGAAACGAAAAAGCGGACCGAAGTCCGCTTTTTTTGCTTGCTGCCTGCCCTATAGAGAGTAACGTACCCCTATCGCATAAGTCCGGCCAAACTCGTCGTATTGAGAAATACGATTAGGATTTCCCCAGTAGTAGTACTCAGGCTCATCGTTAATATTGATCATCTCGAAGTTCAAAACCAGATCATCAGTCATATTAAACTTCGCCGTAAAATCCCACTGCAGATGCGCATCAGTAAAGCGGATCTGATCGTTGGTGAGACCAGCCTCTGCCGCGTCGCCGTCGAACAATGAATCGAGATAATCATCGCGATAATTTGCGGCCAATCGAACATCCCACTTATCATCTTGATAGCCAAGCATGAAGTTAGCAACTTTCTTAGCCATTTTGCGGAATGGGATCGTTTGACCAGTAGGCAAGTCTGATTCAGCATCATTATAGGTAAAGTTAAATGAAGCGAAGGTATTGCCTAGAGCGCCAGGCAAGAAGTTAAACTGGCGCTGTACATTGAACTCATAACCAAGAATTGTTGACGTATCGAGGTTCTCATAGGTCACAACACCATCGTTATAAAGCACACCACCGATCACTTGGTTATTGCTGGCCACTTGGTAGATGGCATTGTCGATACGCTTATAGAACATCCCCAAACTAATATAAGAGAACTCATCAGCATAATACTCGGCTGTTAGGTCTATAT
>OJGX01000307.1_pt1 | contig 25214 bp, 19 predicted proteins | sample 1594661 | NCBI WGS metagenome assembly OJGX01 (sample SAMN05416839, study PRJEB24817) | seawater metagenome | isolation source: Sea water | place: Canada:Atlantic | collected 2013-07 | reverse complement strand
CGAGATCATGCCTAGTCTCGTGGGCTCGGAGATGTGTATAAGAGACAGACGTCGAAGTTCGTGTCCATGATTGAAATCTCCTAGATGTTTTCAGGCGCTTTCCTGCGTGGTGCTCGCGCTGCGGTTTTGGCCAGCCAGCGCCCCGTCCGATCTGGCTCACGACCATCCGAACCTTCCGGCGGGTCATCCTCTATCTGCGTCAGCACTTGGATCTGGGCCAACATCATCACGACCTGATTGTGGACGACCTGCACAGGGTGTGGCCAAGAGGATAGGCGTACTAAATAGCCGCATCGCCGCCACTCATCTTTCGCAGTCCTTAGTATGGTTTGCTAAAAATACATTGCATAAACATATGTTCATGTATTATATTTTACGTACAGTCAACCACCTAATTTCTGCGCGAGGCCCTGATGTCCCAATCGCACGATGAACATGGTCACGACCATGACCACACTCCAAAAGTGACCGGCGCTAACGAACGCAAGGTCTTGCTGTCCTTCTTCCTGATCTTCGGCTTCATGATCGTGGAGGCTGTCGGCGGCGTGCTGTCGGGCTCGCTGGCCCTTCTGGCCGATGCGGGCCACATGCTGACCGATGCAGCAGCGCTGGCTCTGGCATACGCGGCATTCCGGTTCGGGCGCCGACCAGCTGACAGCAAGCGCACCTTTGGCTACCTTCGGTTCGAGGTCATCGCCGGCTTCCTGAACGCTGTGACGCTCTTTGTGATCGTGGCATGGATCGCCTATGAAGCATGGGAGCGACTGCAAGCTCCGCCCGCCATCCTTGCCGGCCCGATGATGATCGTCGCCGTGCTTGGATTGTTGGTAAACGTTCTGGTGTTGTGGATCATGACCCGCGGAGAGACCGATCACGTCAACGTGAAGGGGGCCATCCTGCACGTGATGGGCGACCTGCTGGGCTCGGTCGGTGCCATCGTCGCTGCAGTGGTCATCTATCTCATTGGTTGGACGCCAATTGACCCCATCCTGTCGGTGCTGGTGGCAGCCCTGATCCTGCGCAGCGCCTGGAAGCTCCTGGCGAAATCGATCCACATTTTGCTCGAAGGTGCGCCCGAGGACGCTTCTCCGGAGCAGGTGGAACAAGGCCTGATGGGCGCGGTGCCTGGCTTGGCGGCCGTCAGTCATGTGCATGTATGGCAGCTTACCTCTGGTCGCACGATGGCCACGCTGCACGTTCGCCCTAGTGTGGCTGAGGAAGCGCGCACCGTGGTCAAGTGCGTAGAGGTGGTGCTTCGAGAGCAATTTGGCATCGAGCACGTGACGGTCGGGATCGAATGGAACTCTCCTGGTGAAAAGAACCTTTGCAGCTTGCAGCCGACAGGTGGGCCGCAAGGGCACACCCCACATGAGCATGACACTAGCCACAGCCATGAAAAGGGTCATAAGCACGACCATTCCGTCCCGGGTCATCAACACTGATGCTGCAGCCAGCGTAGTGCTGGCAGCTCAGGGACAAGAAATCCATGACTTCTCGAAAACACGCCAATGGCGACAATGCTCAGAATTGCGCCACCAATGCTCAGCGTTCGGCCCCAGAGCTCTTGGCGCTCTCTCATAGTGACGTCGCTGTTCTCGCTGAGACTTTTCTCCTGTTAGGAGATCAATCGCGCCTGAAGATCCTGCTACAGTGCATGCGCGGATCAGTCGCGGTGGGCGACATCGCAGAAACGCTCGATCTATCCCAATTCTTGGTCAGTCATCATCTGCGGCTCCTGCGTGGAGCTCGACTTGTGCGTGGATAACGTCAGGCGAAACATATCTTCTACGGCATCGCGGATGAGCACATCAGTCAAGTGTTTCAGGACATGGTCTGTCACTTCTCTGAGGAATGATTGCGAATTGCGTCGAACGCAAAGATGCCTACTTTTTGCTGGGCATTTTCGCGATTGCGCAAGAGAGGTGCCAGCCCGTCAGCAACTGTAATGCGCCATCCCAGTCCTGAGTAAGCGCGACTTCGCCCATGCGTGATGTTTGGGTGACGGTTGTATGAATCTGACCGCACTCAATCCCCTGGGCCTCATCAGCCGACGCCAGCTTTCACTCCCCCCCATCGTGAGCGTAGAAATTAACCATGCTAACTTCATGAATTAAATAATTGAACATATCTTCATATGTGTGCTAAAATTCAATCTGCATTTTGAAAATGTGTCGAAACTGTAAGCACGTGCGCCGCACGCCGCACGCCACAACCACAGACGATCGTAAACAGAAGGACAACAGCCTTCTTTTTTAATGATTAACACATGGATGTATGTTCATGTGTTTGTTATATTTAAGCAGTATGTGCGGCGTGCGGCGAACCTAACTTGCAAAGTGTTCAGAGAACTTGGAGGTAGATATGACAAGGGAAATAACGGAGTACCAGGACAAGGCTAGGGAGCAGCTGAGCTTCCGTGTGGAGGGCATGGATTGCGCGAGCTGCGTCGGCAAAATCGAGAAGGCCCTTTCCCGAATGGATGGGCTGACGGACGTGCAAGTCAATTTTTCTAGTGAAACGCTGACGTTGACTCGCAATCTGAAAAGCCGCTTCACTGCTCGCGATGTAGCTAAGAAAATCAAAACTTTGGGGTTCGGTGTGGAAGAACTGCCAGTGTCGTCGCTCTCGATTGCGGCCGTATCGCGCCAATCGGTCCATGCACATGACCACAGCGAAGATCACAAGGATGGTCACGCTTGCGGCGGTGATCATGGGCACGGCCACACGCAAAAGACAAACGGCGGGCATGAACACGGCTCCTGCAGTGGACATGATCACACCTCACACGCTCGCCGCGAGCCCCCTGGTAACCCACCCAACGTTTCGATGCACGTGGAAGGCATGGACTGCGCGAGCTGCGTTGGCAAGATTGAAACGGCTCTTGCTCGCATGGCGGGCGTATCAGATGCCCGCATCAACTTCACGGCAGAAACGCTTGAGCTGACGCTCGCGTCTGGAAGTCCTACACATATTGGCGACATCGAGAAGACCATCAAAAGCCTGGGTTTCGGCGTCTCCGACGTGCGCCGCCTTGATGGATCCTCGCCTGCCGCGCCTGCCCGCGTGCCCTCAGCTATCACTCAACGCTGGTGGCAGACGAAGAAGGGTAAGCATGTGCAGGGCCTAGCAGCTCTCATGGGCTCGGCCTATGCAGTTGCTCAATTTATCCCCGGCTATGCCGAATGGATCTTCGCCGCTGCCGTGATCGCTGGCGTACTCCCGTTCGCGCGCAAAGCCTTCGCGCTGGCCATATCTGGCTCCCCGTTCTCCATCGAAACACTGATGGTTGTCGCCTCGCTGGGCGCGCTCGTGATTGGCGAGGCCGAGGAGGCCGCTGCTGTGGTGTTCCTGTTCGCGGTCGGCGAGCTGCTTGAAAGTGTGGCCGCTGGCCGCGCCCGCGCCGGCATTAAAGCGCTGGCTTCTCTGGTGCCTAAAACTGCTGTCTTGCTCGACGCCAATGGTGGGCAGCGCGAAGTGCCCGCTGCCTCCCTGAGCGTGAACGACCGGGTTTTGGTGCGCCCGGGTGATCGAGTGCCCGCTGACGGCAAGATCTTCCGCGGCGAAAGCAGTCTCGATGAATCTCCGATCACAGGGGAGTCCGTGCCGCGTCAAAAGGCCGGTGGCGATGACGTATTTGCCGGCTCGATCAACGTCGACGGTGTGCTTGAAGTTCTGGTTGAGAAGGCTGCATCGGACAACACCATCTCGCGCATCATCCAGCTCGTCGAGCAAGCTCAATCCTCCAAGGCGCCGACGGCACGCTTCATCGAAAAGTTCAGCCGTTACTACACCCCGGCCGTGATGGCCATCGCGGCGCTGATCGTCGTGGTTCCCCCGCTTACCATGGGTGGTGATTGGGGCACTTGGCTGTACCGTGGTCTTGCTTTGCTGCTAATCGCGTGCCCGTGCGCCTTGGTTTTGTCAACGCCGGCGGCCATTGCCTCGGGACTGGCTGTTGCTACTCGCCGAGGTTTGCTGATTAAAGGTGGCAACGCCTTGGAAACCATTGGTCGCGTTCGCACAGTCGCCTTCGATAAGACTGGCACGCTGACAGAGGGCAAGCCGCGCATCACTGAAGTCGTGCCTTTCGGGCAATCCAAGCAGCAACAGGTACTGGCGCTCGCCGCCGCCGTCGAGTCTGGATCGAATCACCCGTTGGCGAAGGCAATCGTTGCCCACGCCAAGAGCCTCGATGTGGAGGTTCCACAAGCCACCGAAGCATTCGCTATCCCGGGCAAGGCAGTTCGCGCTACCGTGAACGGCAGCAAGCTAGCCGTGGGATCGCCCGTCCATGCAGGGCAGATGGCCACGCTGACCCTCGCGCACCAGCAGGAAATCGCCAAGCTGGAAGATGGTGGCAAGACGGTGGTGGTTCTGTTCGACGAAGCAAGCAAGAATGTCATGGGCCTGTTGGCCTTGCGTGACGAACCTCGCCGTGACGCCCGCGAAGGCGTGGCCCAGCTCAAGGCGATGGGTGTGCGCTCGGTCATGCTCACCGGTGACAATCGGAGAACTGCGCAGGCCATCGCCGGCAAGCTGGATATCGAGTGGGAGAGTGAGTTGCTTCCGCAAGACAAGTTGCGCCTGGTCAACGACTTGAAGCGCGACGCGAAGGTGGCGATGGTCGGCGACGGCATCAACGACGCGCCGGCCTTGGCGACCGCCGATGTAGGGATCGCCATGGGCGGCGGCACCGACGTGGCCCTAGAGACCGCAGACGCTGCTCTGCTCAAGAGCCGCGTCACGGACGTTGCGCACCTGGTGGCGCTGTCCCGCGCGACGATGGCCAACATCCACCAGAACGTAGTGTTCGCCATTGGCCTCAAGGGCCTGTTCCTAGTCACCAGTGTGCTGGGTATCACTGGCCTTTGGGTTGCTGTGCTGGCCGACACCGGTGCCACCGCTTTGGTCACGCTCAATGCGCTGCGCCTACTCCGCTTTAAGGGTGCCCAAGAGCCAGCCGATGGCCAGAACGGAGGTCATCAAAGCTCTGTGTCCGTACAGGATGCCCATTGAGGTATTGCAGAGGGCTTGAACTGCCGTTGTTGCGGCGCCAAGCCCTTCCATATCTTCATCTGTAAATCGATCTCCGAAAACATCGATGTTAGGCGATAAACGAATGCCTTTAGAACAACGAGTTTAAATAGATGGGATGATCGGACGTGGATAATGGGCTCAGATGCGTCCCTTTCGGCCGTAACTGCATCTCATGCGTTCACCGGGAGGCCGGAAGGTTCCAGAGCTTGTAGTCCAGTCCCATGCTCGTCATGGTCATCGAAAAAGGCTTGACCTTGACGTGGTTGTAAGGGCTAGCCTTTAGAAACATATGCGAACCGCTTCGGATGGACCGAAGCCCCGTAATAAAAAAGGTAACTTCCATGCATAAAAAAATCAGGATCATTTTGGTAGCTAGCGTCATCGCGGCCGTCGGGGGGATAGCGGTGGCTGCCCGAGATGGCAAGGATGAAAGTAAACCAGCAGCACCACCAGCTGGCGCACCGATGGCACCGCAGGTGCCTGTGGCTGAGGCCATCACGCGCACAATCACGCCGTCAACTGAGTTCACCGGCTTTTTGGCCGCACCGAAGGTGGTCGAGTTGCGCTCGCGTGTGGGGGGGCCGTCGACGCGGTGAGCGTGCCCGAGGGAAGTCTGGTACGCAAGGGGCAATTGTTGTTCCAGATTGACCCACGGCCTTTCCAAGTCGCGCTCGACACCGCCACGGCGCAGTTGCGGCAGGCTGAGGTGCTGTCCAGTCAGGCTCAGGCCGACTTTGATCGTGCCGAGCGGCTTGTTGCCACTGGCGCCCTGTCTCGGAAGACCTATGACGATGCAGTCTCCGCACGCAATGCGCGTCAGGCGCAGGTACAGGCGGCAAAGGCCACAGTCGCAGCGGCGCAGCTCGACCTGTCCTACGCGCGGGTATCGGCACCAATTGCCGGGCGCGTGGACCGAGTGCTGGTGACCGAGGGCAACCTGGTCAGCGGCGGCGGTGCAGGAGCAGCCACGCTACTTACCACGATCGTGTCCATCGATCCTGTGCACGTCTATTTCGACATCGATGAGGCAACCTACGTCAATGTGGTGAGCCGCTCGAGACCTGGTTCAGGGACTCATGCTTCGTTGCCCGTTCAAGTAGGCTTGAGCACTGACAGAAACTTTCCGTACAAGGGCGTGCTCGACTTCGTCGGCAATGCGATTGATAGAAGTACCGGCACGATCCGCGCTCGCGCGGTCGTCCCCAACCCTGATGGACGGCTGACGCCTGGGCTGTTTGCGAGGGCCAAGCTCTCCACCGCAAGCTCTCGGCAGGCCGTCCTCATCGACGACCAAGCGGTTGGCACCGATCAAGGCCGAAACTATGTTCTGGTCGTGGGTGAAAACAACCAAGCTCAGTATCGTCCGATTGAGCTGGGTCCCGTAGTCGACGGTCTGCGCGTTATAAACGGTGGCCTGCAGGGTGGCGAAAAAATCATAATCAAAGGCCTCGTACGACCTGGTATGACTGTCACGCCGCGCATGGTGCCCATGCAGGGGCCGGCAGCACCGGCCGCCGGCGCTCCCGACGCGACTAAGACTGCGGCTAGTGCCCCGGCAGTCCCTGCGGAGTCTGCCAAGGCCGCTGGGGCGGCTGGGGCCGATCAGGTCAAGGCTGACAGCGCAGCTGGCTCAGCGGAGGCTCGCAAATGAATTTCCCCCGTTTCTTCATCAACCGCCCTATCTTCGCAATCGTCCTTTCGGTGCTGATGCTGATCGCGGGCGCGATCAGCTACTTCCAGTTGCCACTGAGCGAGTACCCTCAGGTTACCCCCCCAACGGTACAGGTCACGGCGAGCTATCCCGGCGCCAATCCGCAAGTGATTGCCGACACCGTGGCATCGCCGCTAGAGCAAGCCATCAACGGCGTGGAAGGCATGATGTACATGCAGTCCCAGATGTCCACGGACGGAAAGATGGTGCTCACCATCTCTTTCGAGCAACACATCAACGCCGATATCGCGCAAATCCAGGTGCAGAACCGGGTGTCGCGTGCGCTACCCCGGTTGCCACCCGAGGTCCAACGCATCGGCGTTGTGACTGAGAAGACCGCGCCCGACATCCTGATGGTTGTGAACATGCTATCGCCAGGGGATCGTTACGACCCGCTGTATGTGTCCAACTACGCGATGCTCAACGTCCGTGACGAACTGGCACGCCTGCCGGGCATCGCCAACGTGTTGCTTGGTGGTGAGGGTGAGTACGCGATGCGGGTCTGGCTCGACCCCGAAAAGGTTGCGTCTCGTGGCATGACCGCTAGCGATGTGGTCGCCGCCATTCGGGAGCAGAACGTGCAGGTTGCGGCCGGCTCTATCGGTCAGCAGCCTAACGCCTCGTCTGCCTTTCAGGTCACCGTCAACGCACTCGGGCGTCTCACCACCGAAGAGCAATTCGGCGATATCGTCATCAAGGCTGGCACCCACGGCCAGGTTACACGCTTGCGCGACGTGGCACGTGTGGAGTTAGGTGCGGAGAACTACACCATGCGCGCCCAACTTGATGGCGGCAACACGGTTGGCATTCAGATCCTGATGACGCCTGGCTCCAATGCACTAGATGTGTCTAGCGCGGTACGCGCGACGATGGATCGTCTACAAGCAAGCTTTCCAGAGGGCATCGAGTACAAGATCGCCTACGATCCTACGGTCTTCGTGCGGGCCTCGCTTCAGTCTGTAGCGGTCACGCTGCTAGAGGCGATTCTGCTGGTGGTGATCGTGGTGGTGCTGTTCCTGCAATCCTGGAGAGCGTCGATCATCCCGCTGATCGCCGTGCCGGTCTCGCTGGTCGGCACCTTCGCCGTAATGCACATGTTCGGCTTCTCGTTGAACACACTGTCATTGTTCGGCCTCGTACTCTCAATCGGCATTGTTGTGGACGACGCCATCGTCGTGGTAGAAAACGTGGAGCGCCACATGGCACTTGGCGAGTCGCCCAAGGACGCAGCGCTCAAAGCCATGGACGAGGTTACTGGCCCGATCCTGGCCATCACCTCGGTGCTGGCGGCGGTCTTCATTCCCTCGGCGTTCCTGTCTGGGCTGCAAGGCGAGTTCTATCGCCAGTTCGCGCTGACCATCGCGTTCTCGACCATCCTATCGGCGATCAATTCGCTCACACTGTCGCCCGCGCTGGCCGCCATCCTGCTCAAGCCGCATCATGGCGCGGCCCAGCCCGATCGAGTCACGCGCCTCATCGACGGCCTGTTTGGTGGCTTCTTCCGCCGCTTCAACCGCTTCTTTGACAGCGCCTCGAATGCTTATGTCGGAGGCGTGCGCCGCGCAGTTCGCGGAAGTGCTGTGGTGCTGCTGCTCTATGTCGGTTTCCTGGGGTTGACGTGGCTGGGCTTTCATAAGGTACCTGCCGGCTTTGTGCCCGCACAGGACAAGTATTACCTCGTGGGCATCGCCCAGCTTCCGACTGGTGCCTCGCTGGACCGCACCGACGCGGTTGTCAAGGAAATGAGCAAGATCGCGCTTGCCGAGCCTGGCGTCGAAAGCGTGATGGCATTCCCCGGCTTCTCCTTCAACGGCCCAGTGAATCAGCCCAACACCGCGCTGGTGTTCGCCATGCTCAAGCCCTTCAACGAACGAAAGGACCCGTCGTTGTCGGCGTTCGCCATTCAAGGCAGGCTCATGGGCAAATTCAGTCAAATACCGGACGGCTTCGTCGGGATTTTTCCTCCGCCACCGGTGCCTGGCCTGGGTTCAATGGGCGGCTTCAAGTTGCAGATCGAAGACCGTGCGGGCCTGGGGCCAGACGCACTTGCACAGGCCCAAGGTCAGATCATGGGCAAAGCCATGCAAGCGCCTGAGCTGGCCAACATGTTGGCCAGCTTCCAGGCCAATGCTCCACAGTTGCAGGTGGACATCGACCGCGTAAAGGCCAAGTCGCAAGGTGTGTCGCTGACCGAAGTTTTTGACACGCTGCAGATCAATCTGGGCTCGCTTTATGTCAATGACTTCAATCGATTTGGCCGAACTTACCGAGTGATGACGCAGGCCGATGCGAAGTTCCGTATGCAGGCTGAAGACATTGGCATGCTGAAGGTGCGGAACGCTTCGGGGGACATGATCCCGTTGAGCGCGATCGCGACGATCTCACGTAGCTCCGGTCCCGATCGAGTGATGCACTACAACGGGTTCCCATCAGCTGACATCAGCGGCGGACCAGCACCGGGCTATTCGTCTGGCCAGGCTACTGCCGCGATCGAGAAGATCGTGAGCGAATCGCTGCCGGACGGCATGACCTACGAATGGACTGACTTGACGTTCCAAGAAAAGCGGGTTGGCAACACCTCCATCTACATTTTTGCGTTGGCAGTGCTGTTGGCATTCTTGTTCCTGGCAGCTCAGTACAACAGTTGGTCGCTTCCATTCGCTGTTCTGTTGATCGCGCCCATGGCGTTGCTTTCGGCGATCGCCGGTGTTTGGCTTACGGGCGGCGACAACAATATCTTCACGCAAATTGGCTTCGTGGTGCTCGTAGGCCTGGCAGCCAAGAATGCAATTCTGATCGTGGAGTTTGCCCGTGCCAAGGAGAGTGAAGGTGTCGATCCGTTGGCGGCCGTGCTTGAAGCGGCGCGGCTGCGGCTGCGCCCGATTCTGATGACGTCACTGGCTTTTATCGCTGGCGTGATACCGCTGGTGCTCGCGAGTGGAGCGGGTGCCGAGATGCGTCACGCAATGGGTATCGCTGTGTTCGCCGGCATGTTGGGCGTGACGGCATTCGGTCTGGTGCTCACGCCGGTGTTCTACGTCGTAGTGCGCAAGCTGGCGTTGCGTCGTGAAGCCAGTCAAGCCCGCGTCGGTATGAGCGACAAGCATAACGGCCAGGAGGAATTTTGAGATGAAGAAACCTTTCGCACTCACACAACCTGCCAAGAGCTTGGCACCGGTAGCTTTCGCGATAGCGTTAGCCGGTTGTTCCATGGCACCCAAGTACGATCGGCCGCCAGCGCCGATTGATATAGTATATCCTTCGGGCGCGGCCTATGCAGAACCGGCGAAAGCGACGCCAGAGGCCCCAGTCACGGACGCGGCCGATATCGGCTGGCGAGATTTCTTCCGCGACCCGCTGTTGCAACAATTGATCGGTATCGCGCTGGAGAGCAACCGCGACATGCGCAAAGCTGCGCTCAACGTTGAGGCGGCGCAGGCACTGTACCGCATTCAGCGCGCTGAGGTGCTCCCGAACTTGGGGGTATCCGGCAGAGGGGCCGCAGAACGACTGCCAGCCGATCTCAGCAACACCGGCGCTGCCGACGTCGTGCGTCGTTACGAGGTTGCTGGGGTGACCGCTGCCTGGGAACTGGACGTCTGGGGCCGTATCCGCAGCCTCAGCAACCAAGCGCTGGCTTCCTACTTGGCTATGGACGAGACTCGCATAGCGACGCAGATGAGTTTGATCTCTGAGGTTGCTAACGCCTATCTCACGTTGCGGGCTGACCAGGAGTTACTGCAGTTAACAGGCGAGACGCTCGGCACGCAAAAGCGTTCGCATGAACTTACTGCCCAACTGTTCGAGGCTGGCAATGCCACGCAACTTGACGTGCGCCGCTCGGAAATTGTACTGCGTACAGCCGAGGCCAACTTCGCGGACTACACACGTCAAACGGCCAAAGACCGAAACGCGCTAGTGCTACTGCTCGGCCAGCCGCTGACGCTTGAGCTGTCGCAGCAACTTGACAAAGCCATAGTGCTGCCGGATGGCATCGTGCCGACCGAACTGCCCAGTGGCCTACCTTCTGAGTTGCTCGTGCGCCGACCGGATGTGCGCGCGGCCGAGCAGGTACTTCTGGGTGCCAACGCCAGTATCGGAGCAGCGCGAGCCGCTTTCTTCCCCACCATCAGCTTGACGGGTTCGGCGGGGACGGCAAGCGCATCGCTTGATGGGCTCTTCGAATCGGGTTCGCGCGCCTGGAGCTTCTTGCCGCAGATTACGGTGCCTATTTTCCGGGGTGGCGCGTTGCGCGCCAATCTGGATGTGGCGCACGTAAAAAAGCGCATCGAGATCGCCAACTACGAGAAGTCCATTCAAGTTGCTTTTAGTGAAGTGGCTGATGGCCTTGCCGGCAAGCGAACACTTGATGAGCAGATTCGTTCAGAGCAATTCCTGGTTGCTGCTAGTCAGGGCATGTATGACCTGGCCGAGCAACGTTTCAGGGAAGGTGTGGACGATAACCTCACCTTGCTTGACGCGCAGCGTACGCTGTACAGCGCGCAGCAGACGTTGGTGCGTACGCGTCTGGCTCGGTTGAGCAACCTTATCGCGCTCTACAAGGCTCTGGGAGGCGGGTGGACAGAGAGCACACCAAGTGGTGTGGCGCAAGCGAGTCGATAGTTAGTTTTTCCCTACTGGCACTGGTATTGGATATTCGTACCAAGAAATGACGCATGGTGGCAGTCGCCTCCATGCGTGTGTAGATGAGTATGAAAACCGGCGAGCTTGCAAAGCTAACGAGGACTCCCTGGGTTCTACGAGGCTCAGGGTCTTTTACCTGCTCCTGATCGTTATAGCAACAACTAAAGGCAATAAAGGCAGGAGCAAGTTGAGCGGTTGCAGCTTATACTAAGTTGCAAAGTATTAGGTATCAGTCTGGAGCAGATCCGGACTATCTCAGGGGGTAGCTTTGACCGACATTTTTGATGTATTACAGGTAAATTTGGGATCGCTTTACGTCAATGATTTTAATGGATTTGGCCGTACCTACCGTGTAATAACTCAAGCTGATGCCCCATTCCGTATGCAGGCAGACGATATTGGATTATTGAAAGTCAGGAATTCTGCTGGTGATATGATCCCTTTATAAGTATTGATCAATATCAAACTAACTTCAGATCCTGATCGCGTTATGAGATACAACGGCTATCCATCCGCTGATATTACGGGAGGTACTGCATCAGGATATTCTTTTGGTCAGGCTACAGATGCTATTGAGAAAATAGTTAAGGAAAATCTACCTGAAGGTATGGCGTACGAATGGACTGATCTGACCTATCAGGAAAAATTAGCGGGCAATTCCGCACTGTATATTTTCCCATTGGCGGTATTCTTTGCATTCTTGATTCTTGCCGCTCAGTACAACAGTTGGTCGCTTCCATTTGCTGTGCTGCTTATTGCACCAATGGCACTCCTTTCTGCAATTGGCGGTATATGGATCTAAACGGTGATAATAACATCTATACTCAAATTGGCTTCGTTGTTTTAGTCGGGCTGGCCGCAAAAAATGCCATTTTAATCGTTGATTTTGCAAGGACTCAGGAGAATTAGTGACGATCACCGCTTGGGGCCGTACTCGAGGCAGCGTACTTACGTTTGCGTCCTATTTTGATGACTTCTCTTGTATTTATTGCTGGTGTGATATCTCTTGTACTAGCTAGTGGTGCTGGAGCAGAAATGCGTCACGCCATGGGTATTGCAGTGTTTGCCGGTATGCTTGGTGTAACCTTCTTTGGATTACTACTTACGCCGGTGTTTTACGTTATAGTAAGAAATCTGTCATTAAGAAAAAACGCAGAAAGTATAGTCAATCTTTAGTGAAAAGATATCAGAGTGAAATGAGTTTAGACCTTGACCTTACAACAGTGGAAAGCCCTACAATCAGAAGTACTCAAACCAAACTGGAGGTATATAAATGCAATTTCATTTAGAAAATATGACATGTGGGGGCTGCGCCCGGACGGTAACTAAAGCAATTAAGGATATAGACCCAGAGGCTACAGTTTTAACTGATCCTCCGACTCGTAAGGTGACGGTAAAAACTTCATTATCAGTTGAAAAGGTCTCCTATGCTCTAATTGAAGCAGGCTTCCCTCCTCGGGATTAGTATTTTCCTTTTACGGTTGCCTCCTGAATGAGGCAACTTTAAATTTCGCATTCAGGGCATTCATTCATAGACTGGACCTTAAGAATTAAGCCCATGCAGTATCCCATCTAACGTGATGTTTTGTTTGTCTTTTGACTGTTGGGCTTTTTGGGCGTTCTTCGTTATATAACGGGTCGCCCAATCTATCCTCTCCGCTATTTCTGACCATGCGTGCTGGCTGATGCTTTCAAGATCGGCAACAGCCAAATTTCCACATTTTTGGCGGCCTTGAATAGCTAGACTGATGGCATGATTTGAAGAAAGACGCTTCGCCGAATGATCAGAGCGAGCAGGCTTGACCATACCAAACCATCTACAATCGCTTTCTGTGCCGCCATAAATTTCTGCAAGTTTGTATGGGATTTCAACTCTTTGAATCGCAACTTCACCTGCCAGCGACAACGATAGATTGCCATAACATCATCCGCTTAGTAGGTTTCCCGCGGGAGGTTGATAAGCCAGATGCAAAATCGTATTTCTCCGGCAAAACAGAGCCTTATTACTCTGAATATCTGCTTTCCTCGACGAACTTGCAAATCGAGCGTAAGCGCCTCATAAACCGCGCATTCTAATCACCTAACACGCAGAATAAGATCAAGTCTCCAACCATAAGGAGATTTAAAATGGCAAACGATGCACCAACCAATAATGGCAAACGCTAATCAAGCAATCTGAATCGAGTTCATTATCAACACTCACATTTTGTAAGCTCAATCAACTCAATCCCTCAACGTTCTCTGCCAAGCGCCAGCAACTCAACAACACTGGCGCATCTCAAGGTTTTGTTAGAGCAGAAGTCGTTGAAAAGATAACTCAGTATCAGGCCCAAGTGGCAACCGCCAACATGACACTCTTCGTCAATGATATCGAACTGCGCAATCCCCAATGCACGCCAGTAAGTAACCTGGCTGAACTCATCGGTGCGCTATCATGAAAGGCATGCTGAGCTCACTAGAGATTTATCTGTATCGTGAAAGTGTCGATTTTAGAAAGTCCATCAACGGCCTTGCCGCGATTATCGAAAGTGACACCGATTTACCGTTAGTAAGTGGCGCATTATTCCTGTTCACCAAAAACAGCGCGATAAAATCAAAGTGTTGTGCTGGCGTGTGCCACGAACAAAAGGTTAATACCTTTTGGATCTGTATTTCTGATGAGAGAAGGCCTCTCGAAATCTACCTGTAGGGGGCGGTTTCAAAACCACCAAGTGCTTCTGTAAAGTGCGGTTTGGAGACTTATCTGATCGCTCATTCAACACTGAGTTCACCTTCGCAGGTGATCTACACTTCGGAGCAGCTATTTAGTAAGGTATTCAATTCTTCAATCTATCTAACCGAGTCCACATAGGACAACTGCATAGACTGGAGCCTCGATTTACATTAACGAGGACTCCTCATGCGAAAACTATCTCCATTTATTCTGGCGCTTGCGCTGTCTCCTTTTGTTCAAGCTGAACCTGTGTCTGAAGTGTCGCCCGTTGGCAAAATTGACGGCATGGTTTCTTTACCTGTCACGGGTATGAAAGCGGTCGAAAGCAATAACCGTATTATTTTTATGTCAGACAGTGGCCGGTTCGTCATTGATGGCACGCTCTATGATGCCTGGTCCAAAAAGCCGCTTACCAGCCTTGAAGAAATTCGAGAAGCGGGAAACACGCTGGACTTAAGTCGCCTTGGCTTAAAAATGGATGATTTGAACCCACTGACTTTAGGCGAAGGCAAAAAGAAAGTGGTGGTCTTTGTTGACCCTCGGTGCCCACATTGCCATGAGCTTTTGAAACAAGCCCTGCCGTTAACCAAAGAATACACCTTCCAAATTCTCCCTGTGCCAGTGCTTGGTCCAGATTCAGAGCGTCAGGTTCGCCAGCTTGGCTGTGCGCGTGACAAGAAAGCGGCCACCGATGCATTGCTGAATGGCCGGATTGGTAACCTAGAACAGGATGATGCCTGCAACTTAGAACCAATGCAGCGTACCTTGGTGACGGCTCAAATTCTGGGCATTCAAGGTGTGCCTTTCATTGTCGCCAATGATGGTCGCATCAGCCGAGGTCGTCCTTATGACCTTTCTGCTTGGTTGGAGGGGCGTTAATGAAAGCCTCTTTGTATTCAGGACAACGCGCTTCAGAGCTATTGCCAGTATTGGCCTATTCAGACGATGAGCAACTGTTTTTCATGGAAGACCAAAGTGTTGGCTTTGGTTTTCTATGTGACCCATTGCCGGGTGGTGATGAGTCTGTTGCAGACAGGGTTAATGTTCTACTCAACAACGACTGGCCAAAAGACACTTTGCTGCAATTTGGCCTTTACGCCTCGCCTGATATTCAAACCGACCTTCAGCGCATGATGGGCTTACGGCATCGTCAATCTGATCCATTGCTTAGGGCGTCGATACGCAAACGTGCGGATTTCCTCGATGGGGGCACGGTTCAATCGATAGAAGAATCGACCCAGACTCAGGTACGCAACTTTCAACTGATCGTCACCTGCAAATTGCCTTTGGAAAGTCCTATTCCGACGGAGCGTGAGTTGAGTCGAGCATCCGCGCTTCGGGCTTCTTTCTCGCAAGCGCTGGCAACGGTTGGTTTTCGCGTCACTGAGATGACTGACCGAAACTGGCTCGCGGCAATAAGTGCTCAGCTTAACTGGGGAAAAGATGCTTCCTGGCGTAATCCATCACCAATCCGCAGTGAGGCAGATAAACCACTTCGGGAGCAAGTGTTGGATTATGACCGAGCTATCAAGGTGGATAGCCAAGGTCTGATGCTGGGCGATTACCGAGTTAAAACCTTATCGTTTAAACGCTTGCCTGAGCGGATCTGGTTTGGTCATGCCGCAAGTTTTGCGGGCGATATGATGACGGGCAGTCGCGGTTTACGCGGCAGCTTTTTGCTAAATGTCACCATTCACTTTCCCTCAGCTGAGGCGATGCGATCTCGTTTAGAGACGAAGCGTCAGTGGGCGGTCAATCAGGCCTATGGCCCGATGCTCAAGTTTGTGCCGGTGCTTGCAGCCAAGAAAAAGAGATTTGATGTTCTTTTTGAAGCTTTGCAAGAAGGTGATCGTCCTATTCGGGCAAATATGACTTTGACGCTGTTTTCCCCAACGGAAGAAGCGTCCATCAGTTCTGTTTCAAATGCTCGAACCTATTTCAAAGAACTCGGATTTGAGCTGATGGAAGACAAGTACTTCTGTTTGCCCATTTTTCTGAATGCCCTGCCATTTGGTGCCGACCGCCAGGCGATGAACGACTTGTTTCGATTCAAGACCATGGCGACACGGCATGTGATCCCTCTGTTGCCTTTGTTTGCGGATTGGAAAGGCACTGGCACGCCGGTGATTAACTTTGTTTCCCGTAATGGCCAGATCATGAGTGTGTCCCTTTATGACTCGGGCAGTAATTACAATTGTTGCATCGCGGCGCAATCGGGATCGGGTAAGTCATTCCTGGTGAACGAAATCATCTCCTCCTACCTATCAGAAGGCGGGCAATGCTGGGTGATTGATGTTGGCCGCTCTTATGAAAAGCTGTGTGAAGTCTATGACGGTGAGTTCTTACAGTTCGGGCGAGACAGTGGCATTTGCTTAAATCCGTTTGAAATCGTTGAGGACTATGACGAAGAAGCGGATGTGTTGGTTGGGTTATTGGCCGCAATGGCCGCACCTACGCAGTCATTAACCGATTTTCAGATGGCAAACCTAAAGCGTCAGACCCGTGAACTGTGGGAGAAAAAAGGTCGTGCCATGTTGGTTGATGATGTGGCAGAGGCTTTAAAAAATCATGAAGACCGACGTGTGCAAGACGTGGGTGAGCAGCTCTATCCGTTTACGACACAGGGCGAATATGGCCGATTCTTTAATGGCCACAACAATATTCGCTTCAAAAACCGTTTCACCGTTCTGGAGTTAGAAGAGCTTAAGGGGCGTAAGCATCTACAACAAGTAGTGTTGCTTCAGCTTATCTACCAAATCCAACAAGAGATGTACTTAGGTGAGCGGGATCGTCGCAAGATTGTGTTCATTGATGAAGCTTGGGATCTGCTGACTCAAGGTGATGTCGGTAAGTTCATTGAGACGGGTTACCGTCGATTTCGAAAATATGGCGGCAGTGCTGTAACGGTAACGCAGTCGGTCAACGATTTGTATGACAGCCCAACAGGTAAAGCCATCGCTGAAAACTCGGCCAATATGTACCTGCTTGGCCAAAAAGCTGAAACCATCAACGCGCTCAAAAAAGAAGGCCGCTTGCCACTAGGTGAAGGCGGCTATGAATACCTGAAAACGGTTCATACCGTCACGGGTGTCTATTCCGAGATTTTCTTTATTACCGAAATGGGCACCGGGATTGGCCGCCTCATTGTCGATCCGTTTCACAAGCTGTTGTACTCGTCCCGTGCAGAAGATGTAAACGCGATTAAACAGTTAACGCGCAAAGGCCTTTCTGTTGCTGATGCCATCTCTCAGTTGTTGAAGGAGCGAGGCTATGAATAAGACCACGCTTTGGCCATTTATGGCCTCTATTACTTTGTCTATTGCAGGCAGCGGTTTAATGACCAGCTGGCTCTTAATGAAAACACTCGAACCCATCCACAGCCAGTTGGCGTTAAGTACGCCCATTGCAGTCGTAGATTTTGGGGAGGCGGTGTTGTCACTGGGCCCCAATGCCAGCGAACAAGACATCGAATCCAGGTTGCTTCAGACCAATCAGCAAATTGAAAAGTTAAAAACAGCCGGTTTTATCGTGCTGGATGCCCAAGCGGTGGTGGGTGCTGATGATTCCGTATTTGTGCCAGTAGGCTCAAAGGAGGTGTCTCATGCAGATACTCCGTAAAAGAATGCCTTGGCGGCCATACCTCATCCGGTTGACTGTTCTTGCGTTAATCATGGCCTTGGTAGGCACCTACGCCATGATGCGCTACCGAATAGGTATTGATACCCAGCAAGAGCGCTGCCTGCCTGATACCACGGTGTATCTGATTGACCTATGGAATAAAGAGCCCGTTAAGGATGGTTTGTATGCCTTCCACTCAAAAGGACTTGCTCCGTTATATAACGACGGTACTCGGATGCTGAAACGCCTAACAGGGATGCCAGGGGATGAAGTCAAGGTGACGCCTGAGCATGTACTGGTGAATGGTGCTGAAGTCTCTACCGGCATGGCATTAGCCCAGCGTCTTGGTGTGGCTGAAACAGAATTTAGCCGCTCATTGACGCTGCAAGAAAACGAGTATTGGTTTTCCGGTGAGGCCGCAACGAGTTTCGACTCCCGCTATTGGAACGCCGTTAAGCGCGAGCAGATTGTCGGTCGCGCTTGGCCGCTTTGGTAGGAGGTAGATGATGCAAAGACTATGTCTCTTATTTTTGTTGGTTGCGCCATTGGCTTGGGTTCAAGTGTCCTGGGCACAAGAGCCTTTTCCGTTGTCTGACGAAGACAAAAAGATCGTCGAAATGAGCCGCAGCATTTTACAAAGTGCTGTGGATGGTTCATCTGAATTTATTGAGCCTTTTGCACCGATTGAACAACCTGCGTCGCTCAAACACAACGATGAATGGTTGATTTTTGCGTCGTCTTCACTGGGAGATTCGTCACTGAAGCAGCTATTTAAAGAGGCCAGTGCTACCGGCGCTATTGTGTTGTTTCGGGGAATTCCTGAAGGAAAGACCTTGGGGGCGGCTATCCGTGATTGGCATACGCTGATGACGGGGCTTGATCCTGTTCCTCAGGTTCGAATCGATCCGAAAGCCTTTGTGCACTGGCGGGTGACTAGCGTGCCTGCCATTTTCCGCATAGAAGATGACAAGGTGACTGCAAGTGCACTAGGGGTTTACAGCAACGACTGGTTGCAGCGTCAAATTGAAACAGGCAATACCGGTTCATTGGGTCAACGCGGTCCTATTCATTCCATTTTAGAACCGGATTTGATGCAAGTGGCGATGCAGCGTTTACAGTCGATTGACCTGGGCGCATTAAAGAAAAAAGCCATTGAGCGTTTCTGGTCTCGCCAAACTTTCACTGACTTACCCAAAGCCACGCAGTATCGGATAAGAATGGTTGATCCAACCATCGTCATGAAGCGGCCACTATTGGATGCCAATGGCCGAACATTGATCCCAGCAGGAACGCGTATTAACCCGCTAAAAGCCTTGCCGTTTACTCAGCAGCTTGTGGTGTTTAATGCGTCGAACGCTGAAGAAGTGGACGCAGTTGCGCATTGGCTTGAGACGCAAGATAGGACACTGCGCCGCATTACGCTTATCACCACGCAGCTCGACCGTACTCAAGGTTGGAATAGCCTCAATGCGCTCGAAAAGACATTGGACAGTCCGGTTTACCTTCTCAATGCCTCGCTAAAGCAGCGCTTTGATCTGCAAGTCACCCCATCGTTTGTTCAAGCAAAGGGGCTCGCGTTTGAAATAGAAGAAATTCCAGCAAAGGAGCTTGTTCATGAAAAAGCTCAATAATACGTATCGTCTGTTGCGGACTCTCGTTGTCATGTTTGTCCTGGGCGCATCTATTTCTGCTAAAGCCGAACTGACCTGCCCAGACGCGGGTTTATTGTCCGGTAAGTTGCTGACGGATGTTTGCTGGTCATGCATTTTTCCTATCCGGGTTGCAGGTCTTCCACTTGGCTCTGGCAGTGTCCCAAGCGGCGCATCAAACAAGTCGTTTTGCTTATGTGAAGACAACTTAGGTGTGCCAAGGCCAGGTATTGTTACCAGCATGTGGGAGCCAGCGCGTCTGATTGAACTGGTCAGAACGCCGGGTTGTTCGCCTTCACTGGGAGGGATTCGCTTACCGTTAGGTGATAGGCGATTGCAAGGTGGTCATGGTGAAGGTGAATACGATACCGGTGATCTTGCTTTCTATCATTACCATTATTACGCCTTTCCGCTTTTGGTCATGCTCGATTTGTTCATGGATGGCAATTGCAATGCCGATGGTTACATGGATTTTGACTTGATGTATTTGTCGGAATTGGACCCAACATGGCTGAACGATGAACTGGCCTTTTTTACTCAGCCTGAAGCTGCTGCTGTTGCTAATCCATTGGCTATCTCTGCTTGTACCGCTGACGCTGCTTCATCAACGCTTGGTAAACCCATCGATCAGTTGTTTTGGTGTGCTGGCAGTTGGGGCCATCTCTATCCGTTATCTGGCCACACCTTAGCCTTTGGTTCATTAGCAGAAAACACCAGCCATTTAGCGGCGCGTGCAATCGCGGCTCAACACAGGCGTGGTCTTGCAAGACGAACAATGGGGAGCAGTGCGCTATGCCGACCTGTTATCGAACCCATGCTGCCGAAATCCCAATACAAGATGAGTATGTTCTTCCCTGTACCGGAAACTGAAAGTGCGCATGTCATCGGTGAAAGCACCATGAAATGGGGAGAGTGGCGAACGATCCCCGGTGCCGGTGAAGATGCGCTCTACATTTTGTGGCGCTGGCAAGACTGCTGTAACTCGGGAGGTTAACCATGAAACCAACACTTTTTACCCGAGTTTTAGCGGGTATTTTATCAATCACTATGGCGTGCCTGCCCTTACATGGTGTGGCCGCTGATGTGCAGCGCCAATCCGGCTTAAGCGGACAACAAGAAGGTAAGCAATTGCTGCAAAACTGGACGATGCCCGCACTCAATGGCAATACATTGTCGGTGCCGAATGGCAGTGGTAATGAGTCCATTAACTTGCAAGAGCTTTTCCCTGGTATGGATCAGGGCTCATTGGATGTCTTAACGGGCGTTTATGGCTCTGATGCCAGCATGAATCAATTGGGGACACAGCGCCAAGAGAGCATGGCATCCGAAAGTGGCGCTACGGGTGAAGCATTTCGTTCGCTACAGGAAATCAAAGACAGGTCTCGGCCAGATATGGTCAATGATCCGCTTTGGGCATTAACTGATGCGGTTCAAACTGACCCAAATCTATTAACGCAAAGCTTCCCCGGCTGTGAGTCTCAAGGTGAAGGCAGCCCAAACTACCAGCAATGTGACAGGCTCAATACAGCGGTTAACAGCTGCACGATTACTCACGATTACACGGCAGGCATTATTGAGCATGTTTCAGGACCAATGAACCTTCGCTCTTGTGGTGAGGGATGTCTTGAAGTTTGGATTGGACGAATTGGCGACAACTACTGGAGTGGCCGTTGTAAAGTGTTTGAACAGGCCATCACACTCAAAGTCGTGAACCCCGATGCGATTACCTCAGCCGTTCTTGAATACGCCAAATGGGATGACTACATGCAAGTGTGGCTTGGTGATCAGAAAGTCTGGTCTGGGCCGAACAATAACTTTCCACCAGAAACGGCTGGCCGCTGCGAGCTCAGTACAAGTTGGGAGCGCAATCCTAATACTGACTTAACCTCTAAGCTAAAAGCGGTAGAGCCCGGTTTAGAAGTGCCAGTAAAAATTCGCGTATCGGTAACGGGTAGTGGTGAGGGGTATGCACGTATCAAGGTGCGCTTTGATCCAACCAAGGTGGTGATGAATGATAGTTGGTCGCCACAATCCTGTATCGAACAAGCAGCGGATATCCCGACTAAGTTTTCAGACTACAGCATTCAATGCACGGATCAGCCGTCTTCAACCAACGGATGTACGGTGGTCAATGGTGTTTCAGTTTGTGAATCCTACTTTGCTCCAAGCCCTGTGGCTGGCATATCGCCTTTGTGTCGGCGTGTACAAGTCAGTGTGGATGATGAAAGCTATAAGGGGATTGAAAATCAGGCCTGCCAAGTGCTTGAAGCGAATCCTTCCTGTGGATTCATGTCGTCAGAATGTGCCGAAACCAATGATAAAGGTGAATGCATTCGTTTTACCGATACCTATGACTGTGGATTGCAAACCAGCGATCCAAAGTGCGTGGTATCCAATCTTATGCCGAGTAGTTTTGAGGCATGTGAGCCTACTCAGACGATTACGCCATTTACTGAAACCAAGCATGTACCGGATTACCAGGTGTGCGAGAAGATCAGCACGCTTACTCAGTGTCAGTTAGAACGACGTGTATCCGCTGAAACCCATCAACAAAGCTGGTCCATTGAGCGCGGTTGCTTTAGCTCTGAAACGCTCAGCTTTGTTCCACAGCACAGCAGTACCATGCAAACTGGAAACGCGACGCTGAGAGTGTTTGATAATCAAAATACTGAGATAAAAATCACCGAGTCGCCGTCCAAGGCAAATGGCTGGAAAACGACACTCTCATTGACGGGCAACAAGGAGACGGTCACAGAGACGAAACCGTCCATTAAATACCCTGAAATGACCTGTCCAAAAGGAACCTTGGTTGGCTCATTGTGCAAGGTCGTTAATGGGTCGATTATTTCGTGGCATGAACCGCAGGAAGTCACGCGTTCCAGATGTGAGTCCGGCTGGAACAAAGTCGATTTCGATACTTGCAGCCGAGAAGTTCAGAAGTGTTTGGCTCCTGCGAAACTGAGTGCTTCCTTGACCTTCTCTGGCAAATACTTAGAGCAAGACGTTGTTCATCAATCAAGTGATCCGGGCATAGACCAATGCTTGATGCAAACGGATCAGTTCACTGCGGTGCAGTGGCAGTGTTTGGATACGGGCATAAAACGAATCGACGGGTTAACAGTTGGTAGTGGCGAGTTGGCCAATCTTGGAAGCCTTTATCCGACGGTTGTTTCGTCTCCTGCTCATTTAACCAGTCGTGGCAGCTCTGATGGACTGGGGCTCTCATGCTGGAGGGCAAAAGCGACCTACAATGCTTCGACTGCTCATCCAGAATTCAACATGGGCAGCTCAGATAGCTGGGTAGATGCCAATGGTAATACACAAACCATCGTCAATAACGGACAAAACACGACCACCAATACGTGTGCCGCGCTGGAGCAAAACCCGGCCTGCCAGTATGTCAGAACCGAATGCACTGAAGGCGGGGCTGGTCATGAAGGCTTCTGTTATATCCAAAGTTTGGTGTATGACTGTGGACAAAGCGTTGAAGTGCAAAATGCACGAATGGAAACTCAATACAACTGTGAGGGGCCAGTTCGCTGTATGGGCACAGATTGTTTAGAGCCAGAGTCAATCAAGCAGGCTAACTTTGCAGAGGCCGCCGCGATGCTTAATGCGGCGCAGTTTATGACCAATGATATGTCATGCACGGGAGCTGATGGCCAAGATAACGTCGAGTGTACGGTCTTTAAAGGTAATGCTGGCCAGTGCAAAAAAGCCGTTGGCGGTATAGTGGATTGCTGTGAAAAGCCAAGTGGCGTGTCGTTATCGGATTACATCACAATGATTGTGGCGGTCAACAAGCTTGATACGGCAGTCATGGCCATGAATCCGTCGTCGGCAATCTATGGTTCCTGGAATACGCTTAGGGAGCCAATCACGAGTACTTGGAGTGCGGTCAAAGAGCCCTTTGTGTCTGCTTGGGACTCTCTTATGGGGGCTGGGCCATCAACGGCTGCTGGCGCGGGAGCGGAGCAAGCTGCGACTGGCTTCATGCAGGTGTTGACCAACAAAACGGCTGAATGGGTAGGTACGACCTTTGGTTCGGGGGCGCAATCGGCACTGTTTAGTAACGTTGGTGGCGCAGTTGGAGCCGATGGTGTCGTTTCGGGTGGTAACTTTGCGCTGGGTGGCGCTGCGGGCGCGGTTCTGAGTACGGTTATGACGGCCTACATGATTTACTCAGTCACCATGATCCTCATTCAGCTTATCTGGAAATGTGAGCAGAGTGAGTTTGAGATGAACGCTAAGCGGGTATTGAAGAGTTGCCACTATGTGGGCTCTTACTGCAAGTCTAAGTTCTTAGGTGCCTGTGTTGAGAAACGGCAATCATATTGCTGCTTTACTTCGCCGCTTTCACGGATCATTCAAGAGCAAGTGCGTCCGCAATTGGGCCTTGGCTGGGGCAGTGCGAAATCTCCAAACTGTGAAGGATTGACCGCGAGTCAGTTAAACCAGGTGGATTGGAGCCAAGTCAATCTGGATGAATGGATAGGTATCTTATCGATAACAGGCAACCTACCCGAAGTACCGTCACTGGATCTGGAAAGACTCACAGGCTCAGGAAGTACGCTAAACGTTGATGGAAATCGTCAGAGTGCCGCAGACAGAGCCCTTGAACGGCTAAACGGAATGGATGCCCAGAAACTGCGTCAGGAGGCGACGGAGGAAATTTCGGGGAATAACTAGAAGAAAAAATCTTTGTCAGCTCCAGTATATTTTGGAGCTGACATCGCGCTAGATGTTGCATTATATTTAGTAAAGAGAACGTTTTTGAGGACGGTTTATGGCTTTGCAAGTTTTGAACTGAGTAGTTTAGCTAATGACTTTTTAAATGTGCGTTAAATCGGTAATAAACTGTGCTGCATATTGAAGATATTCCTGTTGTGGAGTTCGAATTACATCCCATCTTTTAGCATAGTTAAGGGGCCTGTCGCGTTGTTTAGCGTATGTAAGAACAAGCCGACGCTTGGCACGGGATACACCAACAAAGAAAGCACACAGATTAGAATCTTGATCCCCAAAAAATATTTCGTTCTCAACGGCCAAAATTATCGTTGAGTCGAACTCCAATCCTTTGCTCTTATGGATAGTCAGAATACGCACAGCCTGATCATCAGAGAAACGAGTCAAGGCTTGAGGCAAGTCGGGGGTAAGTTCAAGCAATTCTTCAATGCGCGCTTTGGTATCTCCCACAACTTCACCTAATCTGGCATGTGACTCATAGTCAGGCGAGAGAGCAACAAGAGTCTCCATTCCTATTTTCTTCAAAAATCTACACACAGAATCCCACCATCCCGAAAACGGTTCATCCAACAACTCGGCCATGGCGATGATTTTTCGCTGTTCCTTGAAGAAGCTTTGGAAATTTTGCCTGACGCTAGACTGCACCTCGTCATCGGCAAAGGGAATCAATTGATTCATCAGCCGAATCCAGGCTTTGGGCTCTCGCTGGCCATAGAGACAGGACAAATAGTCAACAACGAGCCTTGCGGCAGGTTCGACAGTAATATCCTGCATCTCCTGCTCATTCCGGTACGGTATTCCCCTAACTTCCAATGCCACCATCAGGTGATTGGCGTAAAGATCTAGTTGTTTGGACACTAATACGGCGATTTCGGATAACGGAACCTGTTCATTTCTTATCCACCCGGCAATCAAATCGGCCAAGTACTCAGCTTCACCCTGGGCATTCTCGAATTGCCACGCGAAGACCTCTCCCTCTTCACCAGCAAGTTGGTGATCTGGCATGACGGAAGCCGGATCGAGCACGCGAATTATCTCGTTCTGCATCCGAAGCAGGCGTGGTTTTGAACGAAAGTTTCGGTACATGTTTAATGGG
>OJGX01000305.1_pt1 | contig 25285 bp, 16 predicted proteins | sample 1594661 | NCBI WGS metagenome assembly OJGX01 (sample SAMN05416839, study PRJEB24817) | seawater metagenome | isolation source: Sea water | place: Canada:Atlantic | collected 2013-07 | reverse complement strand
TCGGCAGCGTCAGATGTGTATAAGAGACAGCTCCTGAAGTCTCTTATCTGACTTAGTGATCCTCGCCACTACACCGAGTGTGTTCTTCGCTGCCTTCCCAAGGTTTCTTGCCACGCCAAAAAGGGATCGAACGCCCTTGCCCCCTTGTAGGTCAAGCACTGCCCCACCCCCCATGATCCCTGCAGCTACATTCCCAATCAGTGTGGGAGGCGAGATAAGAAGGGTTGTCATCTGTAGCCCTAGGATTTCACGCCCAACCCCAAATTGACCTGAGATATCTTTCTCAACATCCTCAGCAACAGCAGCGGCTTTCTGCTTAACCACTTCCATGTCCTCAATGTGCCTAACAATCTGGTCGTAATCATACCGTTCATCGCCAATCTGGGCCTTCTTCCTGGATCTAGCCCTGACGGTGTTCCTTGCTGATCGCCTGGTCACTCGCTTCTCCCTGCTGATATTGGAAATTTCTGCGTCAAGCCTCTCCTTGCCAGCTTTTAAGGCAGCAATGGCATCCTCCATTAAGTTTAGCTCTCGAACCTGCAGGACAAATTTAGCATTGGCCCGATGTGAGAAGTAAGATCCGTCATCAGTGGTCGCATAGGTGTAGAACGATGACGGTGCCAGCATTGCACCACGAGGACTAGAGAAACTGCCTTCTGCGTTTAGGATCTTTAGCAGCGGGTCAGGAACTCCCTTGACTGGGCTGGGAGCCTTCTTCCTGAGGACATTACTGTTGAAGCCTTCGACTGATTTATCAATCTCGGCTAGCAAGTCACTCTCAATTGAATCGGCCAGATTGATACTTGTATCACCTTCTGTCTGAGTTAGCTCAGATATTCTTCCTATCAGATCGTCAAGGTTCTCAGGGTTGAATTCACCCTTCTTAACTTCGACAGCAATCTTCTGGTATGCTTCTTCGTGGCGGGAGTTTCGTTTGTATTCCGGGTTCCCTTCAACTACATGCCCGAGAGCCACACGAGTAAACCCGTCCCCTTCGAAAATTAAATCCCTTCTTTTCTGGGCTGTCTCCCGGTTCCAGGCGGCTGCAAACTCTCGGCCAAAACTTGACACCCTTCTAGCAACTGTAAGCTTACCTGCTCCGAACGTTCTTCGAGATATCTTTCTGTCAGCGAAGTCATCGCCAATCTTGATTTGATTGTCTCGAAGGGCTGCATTGTTAACTTCATCGCTCTGGATTGTATTCAGGATATCTTCCTGATCCTGCTTCATTGCCTCCACCGCAGCCATATCCTCTTTGGTGACTTGATGTCCTGTCGGAGTGTAGTCGCCTTCACCTATGGACAGACCTAGGCTGTTCTGGTTCTGGGCGAGAATCCATTCCCCGATATCCCTGCTCCATACGTTGAGCAAGGTGTCTTCAGTGGGATCAATGTCGTGGCTCTTAGCAGCCTCAATGATCTTTACAACCATTCTGGCCCTCCCTTTCTCAGGGTCTCTGGAAAGATTGTCTAGGGTCCTAGCAAGGAAGTCCCTAGCGTTGACGTTGACGGCAAGCCGCTTAGCCAGTCTTCCTCCAAGCATGTTGAAGATGGAATTCCTGATATGGTGAATCCCTCCCAGGATCTTAATTCTCTTAGCTCTCTGCAGCAGTGAAGCGTCCCAATAACGAACTGATCCAGCCTCAGTGCTGAAACCGGGATCAATCATGTGCCTCTGGATAAACTCTCTACGCTTTGACCAGGTCCTTTTAATGTCAGGCCTCGTCGTTGGGTCGGCCAGTATTGCGTCGATCTCGGCTAGCAGCCTATTGATATTATCAACGTTCTCAATCTCGTGCTGGCTTAGCGGCTGGAAGCTAATTGGAATAGATTCGCCTGACAATGGCGCCTCATAAATAATCTCACCGTTTACCCCGCGAGAGACGACATCTTCAACGATAACGTCAGCCTCATCTAGTGCTGTAGCGAATGTCTCAGTGAACTGATCCGAGGATTCAATCTGCTCGAGAATCTCGTCCGCTCTTGTGAGTGATTGAATCTTGAAATCAAGACTGCGTGTGGCTCGGCTGAATTGCCTCACGGCCTCAACGGCCTTGGATCGACTGTCGGCTAATGACTTATAGCGGCTAGCGAACTCAGCCACGGATATTGACCGCTTTGAATCTTTGCCCCGGAAAGCATCCTCAAATTCCTTAACGGCTTCCTGAACTGTCTGGCTACCATTTCTTGTGTCATGGATAAACTTGATCGTTGACTGAAGGTTTCTGTATTTCTGCAGCGCCGGCAAAAGATTCCCATCTCCAATCACGAGGAAAGAAATCACTTCATCACCAACAACTCCATCAAGCAACTTATCCGAGGCAATATGCTCAACGATCTGTTTATTGTTTTCAAACAGGGCTAGCTGTTCAGGGGTTATCTTTTCGGCGAGGGATTGAATTGCTTTCTCAATGGCAGTTGGAGAAGTCTTGAACGCTGCCACTCTGCGAGCAGCTCTGACTATCCTTTGTTTCTCAATCCCTTCAAATGTCTTAGCGCTCTTGGAAATCCTTGATCGATTGCGTAGATAGCTTTGGTAATCGCTCCTGATAGACTTAATTACGCCGTTGAGATGGGCAACTTTAAGAGATGAATCAGAGGCCTTCGCCGATTCCTTTTCGATAATATTGGTGAGCGCAAGCCTTGCTGCGTTCAGGGAGTCTTTGACCTTGGATCTTAGCTTCCGAACACGATCAACCTGGGAAACAACCCCATTTGCCGCAACAACTCTTACTCGCTCATCGGCTATGCTCTTGAGGTCAACCGGTTTATCAGTCTTGGCAAGGTCAATGACTGGCCTGATTTTGTTAATCGCAGCCTTCTCTACCGGATCGATGTCCTCGCTGCCAAGGACTGCGTCAAACTGAGATGCGATGTCTGGTGAAACCAATCCTGACTGAGCGCCTGCCAATGAATGAATCTCGTTGATCTGATCAGTGGTTAGCCCCGGCCTTGAAGCTGCATCTTCCACATCCTGCTTGGTATCAAACCTGGGAGCAGACCCTAGCACATCCAAAGGAAATCCATTTTGAACGGCAGACACCAATGCGGGTATCTCCGTTGAGAGGTGGCCCTCTGCAGTCGGAATGGATTCGAACAGTTGTCCGTTGCGTGCATTAACATCAAAGTCACCCTTTAGCAGTCTGTCAACGACTGGGGAGATTCCTTTTCCAGGAACGCCAATAGCGTTCAAGATTGACCTGAAGAAATCTTTAACCTTCTGAATGAACGCTTGATACTTGCTGGTCGATTTATTTCTGTTCGTGAATTCCTCAGAGAAGGATGCTGCAAAGTATTCAGATGAATTTATCAATGGGTAGAACAGCTCAAGTTCTGCCGCTCCACCAGACATCTCAACGAACTCCCGTGAGCTGATCTCAGAGTTGCTAATGAACCTGATAAATTCTTGCTGGTTCTCGCTAAGCCCTGGATGCTGCAGTGCCTGCCTGATTGCGTTCGACCTGTCCTGCCTGATTTGATTGCGCGAATCCTCTGGAAGAAATTGCTCAAAGAAGTGGGCAACCTCATGAGGCCCGACAGATGAGTCCAGCGTTGTAGTGAGTAGTGAGATGGCCTGGACACCGGGGGTAAACTGCCCTTCGCTCGCTCTCTGGATGTCGTCGATAGATACGGTTAATCCAATTGCCTCAGCAGCCTTTTTGACGCCTTCAGATTCAAGTATCTTAACCAGGTTGGCGGACACCTCTGGGTTTAGCGGAGACTGAAAGCTACCAAGTAATGAGACGGCCTGAGCCCTGTTGAGGCGAGCCCCCTTACCTCCAGAGGTTGCCGTGTCTTTTTCTTTCCTTGGCGCTGATCCCAGCACTCCATCTGGCTGGCTTAGTTCGCCTCTCTTAAACGCAGGGAACAATCGCTGTGCCGCAAATTCTGAAAGCGACTGAGCTACAGTCTCAGGGTTGGCAGGGCTGAATCGCTGGGCTGCCTCAAATAGTGACACTCCCTCTTGTTCTGATACTTCTTTTGCAGCTTCGATAAGGACAGGCGTAAACCTTCCGGACTGAGTAAGGTCTCCTGATTCAGCTATGATATCTACAGCGTTCCTGACTATTGACTGGAATTCTCTCTCAGTAATAAACGAGGGGTTTCTGTCTCCAATCTGCGAAAGTATTGCTTCCCTTAAATCTGGAGGCAGTGGCGGAGCGTCTGAGGTCACCCGCCTTTCAATCCCTCGCGTTCCATCGGATCCGTCAGATAGAACACCACCAACAGCTGAGACGCTTCTTGACTCTAGCTCGCCGTTCTCCTGGTCTTCTGCAGCTTGAAGTATTAACTCTCGAGGCCTGGACTCTGATTCTCGAATTATCGCATCAAATTCCCCTGGAGTGAAGACGGTCTTCTTGGTTTTCTGTGTTCCTTTCGGCGTTCTGATGCTGGCAACTGGCTCGAATCTCGGCGTTCCATCTTCAAGATTCTGCCTGAACAGTTTCGTAAAATTAATCCGACCAAGCTTTTCCCCTTTGATCTGCATCTTATCAACGTCCCCTATCATAAACGTGACCCCCTTGTTTGTGTAGACCGGAGCCAGGACAACCTTGTCAGTCAGCCGGTCTCTAACGAATAGATGCCGCTTAGTATTGGTTGGGGTTGTAGATTTCCTGTCCCTTGCATCCAGGGTCGCAAATTTGCCGAGAGCTACCAGCGATATGGGGTCATCGGTTATCTCTGGGATGCGAGTGTCAAATGAAAGCCCTTTCTTTTCCCCGTCATTTTCAAAATCTAGCTCAGAGAAAAACTCTAGAGATTCAGAAGTCGGAAAAGATTCATCAGGCAGCGCTATCTCTTCTGCTATAGAAGGTGTAGGATCTACTGCAATTTCATCAGCTAATTCTACTTCACTTTCAATCTCTGATTCAGGAGCTTGGACAGGTTGAGAGGTTTGCCGGATAGCTGGAGTAGGCTTGATTCTGTTCCTGTCAAACAGGTTTCTATTACGCCTAAGGAAGCTGTTCCGTCTTCGGGACGGGGAAATTCTACTTGTTCCGTCTAAGGCCTGCAGCTGTGATTGCCTTACTTGAGCGTCAACTTGAGCAAGGTCAACAGGTGGGAGTGTTAGGGCGGATTTAATGTTCGATTGCTGCCTGGAATTGGTTGCAAGAGAGACACCACCACCAAGGCCGAGGCCCATGACTCCGCCAAGGATCGTTGCCTCTAGAACCCTTTCAACGTTCTCCGGGTTGATCATGTCGAATGTGTCATCAGCCAGGCGGTTGGCTACTAAAGCGATTGATTCCTGTGAGGCCTCGGTAGCTGCTTCTTTTCCTGCCTGTTTGAATGTTTGCTCCAATAGGTCTTTGTAAGCAGACTTTCTTGCGGCCTTTGTCCCTCCGCTGAGTAGTCGGCCCAGTATCGCTTGATCGAACACCCCTTCCAATACGCCTGCCGCAGACCCTAGCCCCAAGGCGATGAGTGGGCTTGATTCCCCTGTCCTTTGCTCGATTTCATTGGCAATAGATCCTACGCTTTGAGGGACTGCTGTTCCTGAAGACGCAAGGAACGCCGCTTTGTTTGCAGCCAAGCCAGCACCCTTTAGGGCAGCGCCGCCAGCGATGGAGGTCGCCAGATTTGGAAGCTGCTCGGCGATTGACTCCTGGAGAAACATCCCCAAGTCTCTACTGCCTCTGATACCTGAAAGTTCCTGGGGTCCGATCTTTGGAAAGCTTCGTTCTGACTTTTCCCTAAGCCTGTCTGCTCCCTCAGCAAGAAAGCTGGAGCCGTCCCTGGGGCTCAACCCAGTAAGCTGGCCGACCGAGTCTGCAGCATCCAGGGCGCTGGCAACTAAACCTAGAGCGCCCCTAGCAGCAGGCCGAATCTTCGGGGATACATTCGAGGACTCAATCCTCCTTAGCTGGTCGTTACTGGCAGCATTCTCAGACTGAAGCTGGCCCATCAATTCTATATCATCGATTCTCTTGCTGAGCCTGCCCCGATTTCTTTCAAGGACATCTTGAATCTCATCATCTGACAGTTTGCCGTCAAACAATAGGACTCCCAGCCCTTCAACTATGACTTCTTTTTGCTTCATTGAAACACGTATGCATTACTTTTTAGGAAATCCTATCCAAAAGCAAGAATCGATATGATTGACAACAGTTTTAGCTTTATGTCTATTCAGATCATGGAAGACATATTGGTAACAGCTTTTGTGTCCGCGATCTTGTGGGCGGCTATCGCGTTTGTCGGAGCTGGGCTGATGAAGTTAAAATCCAAGCTAAGAAGTGGCGGTGAGGTCACGGCAACCAAATGGAACCTTACCTTGTTGGCTGTCGTAGCGACAACGGTGTTAGTCGGCTGGCTTATTGGAGAGCTTGATACCTGGGCTTATTTTAAATATGGGGTCGAGGTGAATTCGACCGTGATGCTGTTCGGTATTGCCACTGCCTGCGCCTGGTTGGCATACAAAGGGGTGTTGCATATCGACCGTGAAGCTGACCAGTAGCACTAGGGCGTATCGGTGGGTGAAGTCGAGGCAAGTGGTGAGCAGTGGAATGCTCTTAAATGAAGGAAGCAGCAAAGCAAACAAGTAGAATCTGGCCTAATGACTCGAAGCCGGGCCTTGATCAAGCTTGGGAACAGATCACATTCATGCTGCAGGCTGAGCTTTAATGAAGATAACCAGATCAGGACACTTGCGGGACCACGGAGATTACGAGATAGAAATACCACTATCCAAAGGGAAGTTATCCATTGAAGGGAACTCAGTGGTTTTTACGAAATCTGGAGTCGATGACTTCTCTGGATCATCGCAGCACGACTACAAGATAATGATTCCATTGTCAGATGTTGCGGAGATATTATCAGTTATTGGGAACAGCGGAGTCCACAATAACCCAAGCTCTGTTCAAGACAAGCTATCCGGGCAGGTCATTTCACTGCTTCGAATCATCGATGCCTGTAAGATGGACCCGGTAAAAGCAAAAGAAATTGAAATTGTTCAGCTTAAGAAGGCCATTGCAAAGTCCCCTTTGGAGTAAATAGAAATCTCCCATCTAAACGCAACAACCCCGCATAGCGGCATCAACACTGGATATTCTAGCAATGAACCCCCACCCCACATATCACCAGCACCCTCGTCAATCACTGGCAATTGTCAGTTTAGATTGAGGAATGGGACCGGCAATAGGTTTTTTAAATAAGTGCTAACTATTCCCCGCCCTTTTCTGCTCTTCTTGCGCCATATTGGTAGCCGCCAAATGCGGATACAACAGCTGTCCCTAACACCTTTACTGTTTCAATGACGATTTCTCCGCGATCAATACTCAGAGCGTAACCCGAAAAGGTAAGCAGAAAGAGTATTACGGCCCCAAAAAAGACGGCCCGAACCTTAAGGGCATGGTTGCCAGCGGACAGAGCCTTGGTCTGGTATTCAGCTAATAATTTGGCTTGCTCGGTTTGAGCGAGGATCTCTTCATGTCTAATGCCTCTCTCTTTAAGCTGAATCTCTCGTTCAGCCTCAATCTTTATGACTGAAATTTCAAGTTCCTTCGCCTGATTGTCCAGGTGATTTCGAAGCAGTTCCTCCGATATTGGAATACGTTGAATAGAGTGCGGCTCTCCGGTTGACTCGCTCATCAATTAGTGATTGAAATGAAAATGAAGTTTGTTTGCTGATGCTGGAAAGACGTTGAACCCTCGCATCTAGCTCGGCAAACGGATTCTTACTCAAGACATGCCTCGCCAGGGCTTCTTGATGCTTAATGAAAGGAAATGGATTGAGCGAGGATTTCACTTGCTCTGCGATCCTGGTCAATTGCGCGGCATATTCCCCGGGAAAAGCTACGTTCTTTATGGCCAGGGCTGCGACAGCATTGCCAGTGAATGGCGTAATAGCGTCCAGTTTCTTGTTTTCAGGCTTATCTTCCACTGCTCTCGCTCTTGTCTCTTAACTAAGAATAAGCTCAAAAAAGCCGATGTCAACGGTGATTCTGATACTCCATTGTAGTAGCGGGCTGCCTGCCGTATAGGCTGAAGCTCGAAAGCCGTTTACCTAAACGGAGGCCCAGAACTCTCCGCTCCAGGGATCCTGCTCAATCCAATCTCTCCGCCCTCTCCGACGTTAACCCTGAATCGAGGCAGGACAGATTGAGCGGAAGGCTGACCGCTGGAAGGGTTCAAAGCTCTACCTAAAGCAGGTGACTGACCCGCCCCAAACACTGAAGGACTAGGAACCCATTTTCCGTCGACGAACTCGATCAGCCCAGCGTCATTGCCTAGGTTTCTACTAATCGAAGAGCGAAGAGAGTCGTCAACCTTCTTGCCGCTTGACAGGGTGTTTGCCCTATTTGCTGCAGCAGTAGCTCTTACCATGTTCTGCCGGTAATATTGAATGTCATTGCCGAATATTCCAAGCCTGGAGACTCCTCCAGGACCCTGTAAGGCCCTTACCTTCTCTTTCTCAGCTTCGAGTTCCATGCCTAGGAGATCTTTCTCTGCAGCGATCTTCTCCCTTTCCACCTCGCTCTGAGTCTGAGCAGCTGCTGCATTGTTCCCGACCTGGGCCGACCGGATTGAAAGATCTGCTACCTCCAGCTGCTCTCTCAAAGCGCGATCAAGTGCTGACTGTTCTGTCTGGGACTCCAACTGGCGACCACGGAACGCGAGGTCATTGCCTACTTGATTGTCTCTCGTCGTAATCTGAAATCTGTTTAAAGCATCCCCAAGGTTTGCCTGTCGCTTATCCTCTTCGAGCGCAGCCATGGACAAGGCAGCCTCAAGCGCAGCCCTGTCTCTAAGCCGGTTCTGCTCCTCCATCTGAATGGCAGCACGCTGGTTACCCTGAACCCCCTGAAGCTGAATTTGCTGCTGGGCCGCTAAGGCATTTCCAAGATCTGTAAGTGTAGAACCAAAAGCTGTCATTAGAATCCAAAAACAAATGGGTTACCAGTGTTGGAACCAGAAAGGATTTGCAATGCTCGCATCAAGGTTTGCTGGTCTATCCCACCGCCTGAAGCACCGAGTCCTCTGCCAGATTGGACGGTCGAGTTGAGGCCTTGATCGAATCCGCTAAACGCATTGCCAAGCTTCGAAAGGAAATCTCCTTCAGCGCTAAACCCTGCTGTGTTACCTCTGGCGACATTCGTAAGCCCGTCAAGCAACCCAACTTCAGCTCCTGCAGTTCTGGTCCGAGCCTCGATAGGGCTCAGGTGAAGCTGTGGAACTCTCAATGGAACATTCGATCGAGCGTCAATAAGATCCAAGATCTGGTTGGTGTTCTGCCGGCCGTCCGAAGCTGTCTGCCCCGCTTGATTTCCTAGATTTGCAAAGATTGTGTTCAGGATTGGCGACGCTTGCGTCGATAGAAACGAGGTTCGCAATTGATCCGAGAAGGAAGAAGAAGGACGGCCACCCAGACCAAGAAAAGACTGAGCTGCCTTGTCCGCCCTAGAACCTTGACCAGAAAGCTGGCTAGTAAAGTTGGTAAGTGCATTGATGTTCCCGTCACGGATTCTCTCCAATGAAGACACTGGATCGAACTGGTTAGCTCGTTGAGCTAGGCCGGATAAAGTGTTGAGATCGCTGCTTTCAAGGCCTTCAAGTGTGTTGATCGCCTTTCCTGTGGCAGCGTCAAACAGGTTCAGGTTGCTGTTGTTGGCGGATCGAATCTTGGGGACCGCTGCAGCCAGGCTCTCCACGGCGTTATGAGTCTCAGGCGAAAAGCGGATAGCTTTCTGCTTTGTTTCGCCGAAAGCGCCAACTGCCTTTCCTAGTCCGTCAAAGAGTCCCATCCCCAAAGTCTAACATTTGTAATCCACCTGTCAATTCTAGGTCGTAGCCTGCAACCATCTCAGAACGAGCTGGTTGAATGAGGCGTCACCCCCTTGAACAGGGGCTAGATCTTCGTCAGCAATGATGAGCCTGAACGCAAACAATAACCCCCTCCTCATGAACGGGAACTGGGCCTCGTGCCCCATTCTGGTCTGGTTCGATTGATGATCGGAATTGGATGACCCCGTTAGTCGATCGATCGCTTTCTTTGGAATATCTTCTGACCATTGAACCTGCCCGGGCTGTGGCGTGTATCCGATTTGGCAATGGAGATGTGCCGGTGTTCCGTGATCGATTGAATCGTAAGGAACATCAATTCGCCTGAATATCTTCTCGCCTCGAACCCTTAACGTCGTGGGGTCTGACTGCAGGAGGGAAACGTATCCCGATTCGAGATAGGTGGCGGTTGAAACAGGATGACTCCTGACTGTATCGGGAGTCCCGTCATACCCAGAATCATCCCAGGCCTGCAGTGTCCCCCTGTCCGTCACTGACTCTCTTAGGAATCCTGCAGGCGTGAATTCTTTCAAGGTGTTGTCGCTTGCGTCCGACATGGCGAAGAGAAAGTTTGACCCGCAAGGCTGGCAATCAAGGAAGTTATCCCCAATCTCTGAACAAAGGCTTTCAGCGCTCTCGGCTAGATCCGGATCCTCTGTTTCGTTTCTGATGTGTGTCTTGGTCGACGGAGTGAAAGTTGTGGGAGTGGGGTCTCCCTCCTTTATATCTGGACCAGCTTCGCAAATCCCGTTCTCCGCTAGCCACTTTCTGGTGGATATCATTCCGTCCCTCGCAAACGAAGCAAACGCATTAAAGCCGTGATCTACAATGCAACTGCTCTCCTCATCCAGGTTAAGGACAAGAGACACATTCGGTGAAACACTGCTGCCTGAAGCCCATGAGAACCAGAGGTTGTTGAGGCTTCGATCATACCCTGAAACAGCCAGATGACACTTCGTCCTATTGATTGGGTCGAGTGACTGAAGCCCTAGTGCTGAAGGCAAGTCAGCAAGGTGACTGGGTCGAACCCCATTAAATATTGCCCCGGCTGCCTGGTGTATCCATGACGTTTCTCTTGGCTCTCTTTCAAATTCCCCGAGCCGGATGATGGTATTTTCAGAGAGGTAGTAATGGCTGCTCTTTGAGGCGACTACTGAGTTTTCATGGACAGGAACATGTGATCCACGGTAGATCTCGGTGAAGGTGAACCTCACGTCACCACCCGCCATGGCAACGTTGTAGATTGCTTGGTCGGTGTAGATCCTGAGCTGGCTGCCCACCGGTAGCATTGCCATGATTCTTTCTCCGCCGCCTAGCTCTATGAATCCTGATAGAGAATCCGGCAACGCAAACCAGCTTGTTGGGTTGTTGTAGTCAGACCAATAAATCTTGTCAGGTTTCCCGATGCCATTCTCCGTGACACCTCCAATAAAAATGAACCCTTTGAACGATGCTACATGCTTCGCAGCCGTGACTCCTAAGACCTGAAGCTCTGCAATTGGATGGGCTGATCCTTCGACAGTATCGCTGTAGCTATCCTGAAACTCCCATGAGTGAACATCGTCTTGGCCGTTGCAAATGACGGTGACATTGGCGATGCTTGCAGTTCTGAACCGGACAGACGTGTCTGCTTGGTCTCCAATACCGACATTGTCCAGTATCGTCCTCCAGTTCCCTGAGTCCCCCGTCGATGCGTAAAGCCTTGACCTTGTCCCCGCCAGAAGAACCCTGTTGCCTTCTGAGTTTACAACCTCACTGACCATTGTTACTGGCTGGTGAACCTGAGTGTCTGAAGGGTGATTAGGTGAGGGGTCTCCCGGGGCTTTGGTTGCGCTATAGGCCGATAGGAGTTGATCGTGAAGGTCTTGATTGAGAAAGGACTCTGAGCTGCTACGCCCTAAAGCCTGCCACCCCCCAAGCCTGCTGAGGTTATCCTTCTCCATGGAGAGGATGTTGTATGCAAGCCTGGATTCACTGGGAGCAGCCATCCCGCTGGCGCTCCTCAAATCAACCCTCTTCGGGAGGGGGTTTAGATTCGCAATCCTGTAGTCCCTGATTGCCATTAGTTGGCCCTGCTCGTCCTTATGGCGTAGTAAATCACCATGTAAGGAGGCATGTTTGAGTGGGCTTCACCTGATCCGGCGGGGATCGTGGTGGTCTCAATGCCGACGGTATGAAAACGGCTTTCGTCACTGTTGTCGTGACCTGAGTCAGAGTGAAAATGTTCTGTGGTAATCCCTGTCGGGTCGCTCAGAACTCCTGGAACTCCTGATTCAGCAGCCCCTCTGACATAAGCTTTACCATGATGAATGTGATTAGGAATCTGAGACGGAGTCAGCGTAACATTCTCGTCACCACCAGCTACGCCAGCATTAAAAGTTGAGCCTCCAGAAATGGCCCCGGCACCAATGAGCGTCTTTCCTATGAGGTTCGGTGTTCCATTTGTTCCATCGCACAGACGGAAGAACGGATCCCCTGTATCTCCCGTGTCGCGATACCACGCCTCAACTGCTGTTGCAACAGCCGCTGTGTCAGTGTCGGTCGAGTAAAATGCCCAAACGGTATTGGTCGGAGGAAGGAAAAGCGCCTTGAAAGCATTTTCTGCGGATCCATCCGACTTGATTGCCCAGTCAAAGAAGGACTTCATCACCTTCGCAAGGTTCAAAAGGTTCGTGAATCTACTACACAGGTTTGCGCCTGATGTTGCGATTACGAATGAATCTCCGTTGACTGGGCTTGGCATGGTGTTCCTTAGGGAGTCTTGAACTTAACGATCGGAAAGAGTCTTTGAAGAATCGCGGGCGGAATCACAGGCTCGATCTCGTCAAACACAGCCTCCTCAATGAGTTGAGGAACAAAGTCTTCAACCTCCTGGTCGGCGAGACTCTCTGCTTTGGTGTTGGCTTCTGAGAACTTGGCTCTTCGCTCCTTCTCTAGCTCCTCTGTTCTCGACGGATCTGCTTTGATCTTCTTGTCGATTGCACCTGATTCCTGAGTGAAGCCATCCTGAACTTCCTTCAAGAGGCGGTCGTGGGTTTCAAGGGCTCGGCTTGCCTTGTCTAGGTTTCGAGCAAACTTCCACGAGACGTCTAACGCCATGGTGAACCCCTTGGGCGATAGGTCCTTGTTCTCGCCAGAGAGCGCCTTGATTGCTGCCCGAACTTCTAGTAGTTCACTATTTTTGATTGCGGTATTTTCTTTATCTGCCATAGGTCCAACAAACGTATGACTTTTTAGGTTAAATGCAATATCAATTGTGCCTGCAAACAACTGCCTGATTCATCAAGACTTCGATGCCGTATCTCCTCTTGAGCCTGATCCCGAATTCGCAACAGTCTCCAGCCATTAGGTAATGACCGACGTATGCATCCCTCACCCTCATGTCCATGCCTGGCATAAACCTCATTGAAGCGGACACTTCCGATCTGATCCACAGGCACCCAAGAGGGGCCACATTAGAAACCATGTCCTTGTAGGTCCTTGGGCAATAATATTGGTGGACCAGGTTGTCTTCAACTTCCTTCCCCGCAACCCATCGGGTCAGCTCCATTGTCCCAGAGAATACGCCATCCTCAATCTTTCCAATCTTCTGAGCTTCACCCCTGACAGGATACCACCCGCCCATAACGTGGCATTTGTTTGCACTACTCCTGAACTTGAACATCTCGATCGCGTTCTTCGGGGGTATGACATCAGAGTCGACGTATAGAAACCACTCTCGCTTTGCAGTTCGAAGAGCTCTTTCCCTGGCTCGATTGCGAGTGATGTTAATGTTGGTGTATCTCGCTCTTGCTGGGTTGTTCGGGAATTTGACTTTCTCGCCTTGCTGCTCTGCGATGACGGTTGCCCCCTTGAGGCAGGCTTCGGTTATAAAGCTCTGAAGGTCGGGGTGAATCTTTCCTTCATGCGGCATTATGATTGTGACATCGTCGTGATCCATTCTATTTGCGGACTAAGGTTTCTACGTTGTAATAATCGGGAAGGTTAGCTGATGAATAGTTCGTAAACTCTGGGCCAAGATCGTCAATCGACCATACTTGATTCGTGTGCTGGCCGTAAGGAGCGCATACACCATCCCATTCCTCAAGAGAGAAATAGAAGCTGTGGCGGTGGGAGCTGTTCCCGGATGAATTCCCTCCTGTCGACCCCGTCACTGCCTTGAGGAATTTGTCGGATATGGTTGGGGTTGCTTGCCCCGAGAATGCCCCGCCTGAAATGGTTCCCCCATCACACACGTCCCAGTAATCCGTATCAATCGACGGAGAACTAACCCCTCCAAGCGCGTCGATTCTGTGAACTAATCCTCCGAGAGGGGCTGTCCCAAACTCCCCAAGCGCCATGTAATCATAGCTGGCAGAATCAGCTGCCTGTCCTGAGTCGTCGTCGCCCTCCTGCTTATAAGCTGTCTTGATTGAGGCGCAAATAGCTAGTGGGATGTGCTTGAGCCTTGTTACTGCCTCGAGATCTGACATGGCTTAATAGATTCTAAGATAATAACGCACCTCGTAGTATGGAGGCTCTGTGCTGGCAGAGCTCGTTGACACAGTCCCTGAATTGTTTGACAGCATGTATTTCCCTGACGATCCGCCGCACAAGGTGACTTCAGTGGTCGGGAAGTCTCCAATGCTGATGCTGTGACTATGGCTGCTTCCTCCTCCCGTGCCGCCTGTTGACCCTGTTACTCCTCTTAGAAACTTTCCTGACAACGATGGCAGTGTTTTTCCGTTCCAGATGCTGTGAGCACAAGCATTGCCGCCAGACATCGTGGTGCCATCGCAAAGCCTTAGATAGTGACTATCAGGCGCAGGAGCACTTACGGCCCCGAGGCTGTCGATCCACGGAAACAGCGTTCCGACCGGCGCTAACCCCAGATAGCCGTCATCCGTTTCAACGGGCTCTCCCTCCCCTCCTGAACCTAAAGCATAAAGAGCGTCCTCACCGGAATCTGGAAGAGGAGTCCCTGAATGCTTAAGTCTTGTTACTATCTCGAGATCACTCAAATTTATGCTCCAATAATGACTACCCTGTAGGCATTGGTTCCGGGCGCAGTAGCGAAGGTTCCAATCGTTATCGTGTCTGTAGTGGTCGCCTCCCAGTTGGCCAAGACCACATTGTATGGTGACGCATTCTTGACGACAGAGACGATCAAGTCTTTGGTTCCAAGGTTGTGCGTGACAACAATATCCTTGTCTGTTCCATTCCCGATATTAAAGGCAACAGCCTGAGCTGCAGTGTTGCTTAAGCCAATGACTCCCGTTGTGGCGTTGTAGGTTAGCAACCCTCCCGACACTGAGATGGCTGACCTTGCCCTGGCATTCGTAAAGAACAGGTTCGTGGTCCCGTCATCGAGATCGTCAGCTGAAGGAGTGGACCACCAGGCTGTTGTTCCGTTTGACTGCAGAATCTTTTTGTCATCACCCAGGCTTCGTCTGACGTATCCAGCCCCGCCTGCGTCGCCAACTAGCAGGTCGCCTTCAGTGACGGTTGAATGTCCAGTTCCTCCATTGATGAGACCGATAGTCCCAGAGGTGGTGAGAGACTTGTTGGCGTCAGTGAACACCACTGAACTGGCTGAGAGGCTATCAAACCTTGCCTCTCCATCCACATGCAATCGGACCCCGCTAGCAGGGCTAAGGCCCAGCCCTAATCCATCGCCATCGAAGTTGGCCCATCCACCGATAACCGTATCGCCGCCGACTGTGGTTTTAATTGCAGTGTTCCCGGCGCGGTCGATCACCTCAAATGCTGACACCCCGTTCTCTCCCGAGGTTCTGTCCTGGCAATAAACCTGCAGGCCGATCCCTGAACCATTCGCTGCGGCTCTCACCTGGGTTGTTCCGGTTGAAGCGAATGTCGTTGACCCGTAAACCACAAGCCTCCAGTCAGGACTAGTTCCACTGCCAAGGCCCCAAGCGCCATTGTTTTTGAGCACGCCTTTCTGGTTGCCGGCTGTCCAGAATCCTAGGTCGTTAGTGCTAAGAGCCCCGACGACAGCCAAGCCGGTTGACCAACTCAAAAACCCTTGATCTGCGCCAATCCCCCACCTCAGGACACCGTCGCCAGAGATAGTGATTCTATCGTTCGCTTTGAAAATGGTATCGCTGACACCGTCTCCGCCAACAACGTGCAATTTTGCACCAGGCGTCTCAGTTCCGATGCCAGCATTGCCACCCTCCTCAATGACAAATCGATCCGTAGAATCCTCTGTAATCGCGAATCTCCTAGTAGTTGAAGCCCTTGCTTGGACCGACCACAAATCTCTGGATTCAGCCCCTGCCGCAGAGTGCAGCCGTAGAATAGCATTATATCCAGAGTTGCCCTTAACCATGATCGATGATGCCGCCGACACGGAAGAAAGAGCACTGACTGTCAAGGTGTCTGAGGTTGTCGGAGTTTCTCCTATCGTTACCTGCCCTGTATCGAAGACCGAGAAAAGATCCACCGTAAAACCATCAGCCCTCAATCGCAGTGACTGATCAGCGTAATGAGCATGCATTCTCCAGAAGTTAGAGTTCGACGTATTCTTCAGGCTGATTGAAGTCGTAGTGTTTGAGTCCCCTGTAATCGCAAGTCGCTCCGAATCTGTTGACGAACCAAGCGATAGATTCCCGCTCTCATGAAGCTCCATCAACGACGTCGCTGCATCAATGTCTGTGGAATCCCTCATCCACCTAAACTTGGATGTCGTAGAATTGTTATTGGAATCAATTATGAAATTCACAGCACCGATCGACGCTAAGGTGACCATGATCGAATCCAGTGTTTGAGAATCATTGAGCTTCAGGAATGAATTACCGGGGTAGGACCACGCCAACAGGTCGTTGCAACGAACGTCACCGCCGATATGAACCGACCCTGAGCCATCAAGGCGCATCCGTAAATCGTTACCGTCAAAGTTATCCGCGTCAGCACAATAGAACTCTAGGTCAGCAGTCCGAGTGGTCCCTCCATTGGTTCGACGCGAAGCGATCCCGCAAGGAACATGACCGTTGCCGCCTGAGTCGTGATGACCAAAAGCGATGACGGATGTTGCATTATCGGAGGAATCCTTGTTCTCAATGTAAATAGAGGACTCGATATTGTTAACTGCTTCAGCTTCCGATGTTGATCCAATCACCTCGAACCGTCGTGTGGGACGGGAGACCCCGATACCAACCTTGTTCCCGTAAATCGAGAACTCTGCAGCGTGAGTATATAAGTCGCTTCCGCTACTAACCGCGAAGCCCGATGTCGGGCTCCCTCCCCATCTCAGGACTCCAATATGCCACTCCGCAGTTCGGTCGTTGGCGATCTGTATTGAGGCAGCTCGAGCGTCTCCGGACCTGTTGATCATCAGAGATCCGCCGCCATCCGTGTTTGCGTTTTCCAGAATCCCTAGCAAGTTGTCTCCTGACGCATCATGTTTAACGTGGATCGGTGTCTCTGGAGTGTCGGTCAATAATCCTAGCCGGTTGTTAGCATTGTCCCAAAAGAAGTTTCCATTGTCCTGCGAAAAGACCCCGCCTGCTCCAGAGAAAACAACTGACCCCTGCGTGAATGTAGTCGATGTTCCAGTTCCGCCCTGGCTGGTCCCGACAACACCTGTCGACGTGAGCGATTTGTTTGCATCTGTGAAGACAACTAAATCCGCAGTCAGGGCGTCAATTCGAACGCCGCCAGCTACATGGAGCTTTTCTCCGGGTGTCGCAGTTCCGATGCCCGTGTTTCCTCCGTCGAGCACGACAAACCTGGTGGTATCGCCGTTTTCATTGATTCGGAATGTGGTCGACCCAAATGTGCCGATAGCCCAATCAACATTTCCTCCATCGACGAACTCCAGCTTGGAGCTATTCCCTGTAGCCTGCCTCTGAATGCTCACGATCGAATCCCCAGTCGCGTTTTGATCTACGTTAAGAACGACGTCAGATCCATCCCCTCTTTTGATGGTTACATTAATATCGGCAAATACCGACGAGGTGAGGTCGCAATACCACGGAACCTTCCCATTAGCCCCGTTGTAGAAAACCCGATCCACGTTCGAATTGTAGCCCCACCCGCGACCTTCCGTGAATTGGTAAGCAATCGTGTCCATCAACTCACCGGATGTGTTCGCAATTCTTGAATAAAATGTGGAAGCGACCACATGGCCATTAACATCCAGCGTGTAGCTAGAGCTTGGAGTCGCAGTGTTAACTCCTAGCGTTCCGCTTGACAAAAGAGTGATAACTGGAGCCGTGCTCAAAGCTGACCCTGGCGAAATCTTAAACTTATCATCATCTGAGTTATCCACACCCGACGTCCAGTTTGAGACTCCAGAAATATTGTAACGTATAGCAGCGTCACCAGTGCTAGTCGCAGAGATCATGACCGGAACGGTTTCTGCGCTCAAAGAGTTGTTGACCTGAAAGATTGTAGACGGCGCATCCGTCATAACACCAACCCGACTGTCATGAGTGACATAAAGCACATCGACGGCTGCATCGTTTTTGAATGCAGATAAAACTAGGTCTGAGTCGTTATAGGATGAACCCACGTCTCTCACAATTGCAGCGATTGAGGCACCAAGACGAGACCCGCCAGATGAGTCCCTGCCTTTAAATTGGATAGCCCCAAGTTCATCATCGTTTGCTGGGCTTGAGGAGTCGTGGAACAGTGTGACTTTACAGCCATCGGACCCGGTGCTGGACCATGTAGCGTGGATGAGCTCTTGATCAGAACCAGAATACACATCCAATGGATGCGTTCCAGAAAACCAGCCCACCGAAAGAGTCTTGTCGCTGTTGACCTTGAGTGCATTCCCGCCCGAGACGGTGAGCTCGGTAGACGTCGTGCTAGCCATCTCTAGAACACCAGTGCTAGAGTGACCGATATACGCATAATTACCGCCAATCCCATCTCCATTTGCGTTGCCATCCAAGACTAGTAACGCCCCGCTGCCGTCACCGGATCCTATGGTGGCAATCGCTTGGCCAGCCGGCCTGAGAGCATGAATGAGCGTTGCTTCTCCCACAGGTGTGTCAGTCCCGATGGATAGCGTTCCGTCTCCCCATACGATAAACTTCTCATTGGCCTCATCGGCCTCAAATGATATTGCCCTAGAGGTGTCTTCAGAGGAAGTGGCACTCAACTTCAGCAAGATATCGCTCGAGCTTCCAACAGTTTGATTGATGTGAAGACCGATCTTTGACCCGCTGCTGCGGAGATTGATCTCTGCCTCACCGATGCCGTTAACACCAAAAACCTTGTTCCCGTCATTGTATCCAGATATCAGATCAACGGTTGAGCCAGCAACTGGTTGGTCGACTCGCAGATGCGTGAAATTTGACGTTGCGCTAGGGCTCCCCCCGTTGGAGAGATTCTTCCCATTCGAAGAGTTGTCATACCAAGCGCCTCTCTGAAGGGATCCCTGAGACCACCAAGCAATACATCCGGACTTCGTGACCTTGATGTCGTCGATATACCATTCTGATCCAGCTTCGGCTGCGTATGCAGTGAGCGTTCCTGATTCGATGAATTGCACTCCTCTGAACACCGTCCATGATCCAGCGTTAGAAGTGTTGCATGTGAAAAAAGTTCTGCTAGAGCTGTTGTCTGAGAATCTGACACTACCCGAGATAACTTTAACCTTGACCTCCACCTCAGCTGTTTGCCCGACAGGCATTCCGCTGGTGTAGATCCCGGCACCGCTGTCCCCTTGAACATTTATTACGTCAGTTTGCCCGTCATGATCTCCCCCGCCTGAGACTGTGGGCGAGCTGTTCAGGTTCCACCCATGACTAGACCAAGAGCTCTGGTCGATAATGCTTCCGGCTGCCCCTCCCCACCTGTGGATCTGCTGAGGCTGCCCGTCCTTGAGTAAGGAGTTAACGCCGGACTGGCTTAATGCGGTATTAAATACGAATGCACTAGAGATTGACCCGTTGAAGTATGTCGCGCCTTCGTATCGACCGACCTCAAGACTTGCCCCAGACGAGAACATCCCGCTGTAGGCCCCGGCAATATTCTGGGTCTGAGGTATCAGCTCGCCATTCACATAAATACTGAGGTCGTTGTGCCTACTTCCTACCGCAGAGACAGGGTTGCAAACTGCAGAAAACATTACCCACTGACCGACGTAGTTCGATAGATCGGAATCGGATTCAACGTAGGCAATGTTTCCGCTAGAATCATATACGCCGAACACCAGGGTTCCTCCTGTATTAACCATGAGGGTGTATTCAAGATTGCCTGCGCCCCCGGCAGCTGATTTTGTTATAATCCCCCCGTATTCGAGGGTGTCTATCTTCGCGAAAGCGCTCAAAGTGAACGGCCTGTCCCCGTTGCTTGAAGTGAACATGTTCCATTCCGAGCTATCGTTGGATGTATAGTAATCAGATGCCCCATCCAGCCTGGAGAAAGCACCAGTCAATCTCATTGAAGACTGAATGGCAGAGTCTTGAGTCAGGATCTCCTTCCAGAACAGCTCCCCTGTTCCGTCACTTATCAAGGCAGAGCTCGGATAGAGAGCATCCGTTGACGGTAGAGTCCATGTCACACTACCGGCTACTGTCGAAGGGGCCTTGAATCCAACAAAATTGGAGTTGTCCAGATCTCCGAATTTTAGCGTCCCTTGATGGGAGATCGTTGCATTGCCGGATGAATCGTATCCAAGAAACTTCGACTTGCTAGTGTCGTTGTAATGCCTTAAGGATCCAGCCCCATCCAGTTCGGAGAAAACCCCATTGTCGTCAACTCCAAGCTGAATCGTGCTGCCTGTTTTCCCGAGCCTTGAGATGTCTCCATTGTCAGTTCTGAGGACATCAAGAAGGTATGCGGGGTTAAATGCTCCTGCGCCAAGACCGAAACCAGTCTCATTCAAGTAGGCTTGATTGGACCCCGAATACCAGATGAATCGCTTGTTTGATCCGCTAGTGGAATAGTATTTAAATCCAGCGCCGTTAATAGATAGGTTGTCAGAGAACTCAAGCCCTGACGCATACCCATTGCGAGTGGAAATAGAGATCACTCCACCGCTCAGCGCGTCTATGGCCAGCTTCGTTTCCGAACCATACGCCAACGTAGCCCCGGATGCCCCGTCTTGAATGAACAGGTCAGGCCCCGATGGGATTGTCGATGTCCCGATTCCGACTTGCCCGTCCTTGTTAACGTGAAAGGCTGTAGCGTTCGAAAAGGAAAAGTCTGCAAGCGCAGATCCTGAGGCATGGCCCTTTGTCCCTCGGTTCCCAGCATTAACAACCCTCAAGACCCCACCGGAGATCGTTGAATCGTCACCGACAACTAAGTTTACAAGCCCTGTTGGGGATGTAACTGGGGAAAGAGATCCGATCCCTCCACCGATTGAAAAGATGGAGAGCTGATCTGAGTCAACGTGAAGCCCAGCCCATGGGGTGTTAATCCCAATCCCTAGTCGCTTGTCAGTGTTGTTCCAGTAAAGGTTTGCGCTGTCATCATCAAGGTTCCCGGAGCCGTCAGCAAAGATAACTGCTCCTGAAGAGAATCCTGCAGATGATCCTGTTCCACCCTTTGATGTGGGGAGCGTTCCTGTAACGTCGGCCGTCCCTAGCTCTACAGCTCCAAATGATGGGGCGGAACCCGTCCCGTTTCCTTTGAGGAATCTATGAGAGTCGCCAGCGTCCAGGAATGCCATTTGAGTTGTGCTAGACGCATAGGGGATATCTCCGATCGCGTAGTTCGAGGCCTTGATGAAGTGGAACTTCGAGTCTACAAGAACAATTCCGTTGCCTTCCCCGAATGTGTCAGACCCCCCTGTCTGAGTGAACTCAATATTGGTTGTGCCAACGACAATTGGGTCAGGGGTGGTTATGGTAAACAAAGCCCCCGCGTGGTCTGATCCGCGAGACACATAGACAGTAAATCCTGCCGTTACTTCCGCGTCTTCATCTGCGTCCACGGTCCTTGTTGCCGCCGATCCGACGCCGTTAAACTGCCATATTCCATTTAGCTTCTGGTCGGTTTGGTTTTTCAGCAGGGTTCTATCTCCATTGGAAAGCGTTTCTCCATCAAGAGTTGCTGGCATGGAGGATGTATCCACGTTAATCGTAGAAGCTGCGACCACCGATTCCTTCCAGTCTTTTGATTCGAATGCTGCGTCAACATACCCCTTGTTCGCCGCATGAGTGTCACCCGTGGGCGTTGCGACATGCAGCGTCCCATCAGAGTTTCTCACAGCTGCAGTGCTCGCAACCAAGCTCTGATTGGCGTGATACCCGTCAACCATGTCGGCGTTAAGGTTGGTGACAACCCCTTGCCTTCCTGACGGAACAGTAAATGGAACACTTCCCGTCCCTGGGTTAAAGTTCCACACCCCCGTCACAGTCTCATCGATATCGATTCGAGGGACTTCAATCCAAGAGGATCCATCAGCAAATCTTAGGTGCTCGTCGTCCGTATTGCTCTTGTAGTCAATCCTCCCGCTAAGAGTGTCGCCTGGGAGAGACGTGGAATTCTCTAATCGGAAATTCTTAAACAACGCGCTCCCCTCGAACTCGACGTCATTTGAAAGTTGAAGTGGTCCTGGCATTTTATTGTCTCCTTACCTCAGTAGCATCCAGCCTGTCTTCGATGACTTGTGAGTTGCGATTGTCTGGTGTGATCCGTTGTCTACGGAGCTCATGAACTGGCTGTAATCGTCATTCATAAGCATTACATTTGGGAGATACCCAAACTTGTGAACAACTGTCCATGTGGTTTCCGGCTGGCTTTGGTGGTGGAGGACGAAGATTTTGCTCTTCAAGGCATTGATCTGAGACTGCAGGTCGTTAATCAAAACATTGATCTTGCTGACATCAATCCCATGGTCGCTCCCTAGCCTGACTATGTCTTTGACGATGACGGCAACACTTGAGTCTAGGGAGTTAACCCTCGAGACAAGATCCCCTATGAGATCTCCATGCGAAGTTATGCTTCCTTCAACGTCAAATACCTCCTCCCTTACAGGCACTGGAAACTGAGCTTGAACAGCATTTCTCCAGCTAAGCCATTCAGACTCCATCTGGACAAGTTCAGGGAATTCACTCTTAAGCCTGCCAGGAAACGAAGGGAGCTCAGGCAGAATAATATTCGTCTGCCCTTGGCCTGTTTGGCCTCGAAGGGAATCATGCCGGACCCCGTCAGTCCTGCGATTAACCTGTAACTGCTTACTCAATTTCGGTGATTATCTCAAACACTCTTCGGTGCCCTGGTAGATCGCTGTTTGCGATAGCTTCGACGACAAGTCTTCTCCAGTTCTCTTTCCACGGATTCTTGACTAGGTGGACATGAAAGTTTTTTACTGGATGACCGTTGATGAAAATTCCGTATCCAGAATGAATTCCCAGCCGCTCAGACATTGACTTGAAATCGTATTCTTCGTCCTCATCAAACCGGCAAGCCATATCTACTGAGCAGTTGTATCCGCGGTTGAAGTAGAAGACTTTGGCGCCAGAATGAGGGATCTTATCGAAGGCGCCTTGATCCAGAAACCTGCTATGAGGGACGTCAATGCAGTCGCCCATGTTCCATTCGGCCCAGTTCTTTTTGAAGTCATCGAACGCCTCCCACAGCGACTGTAGACCAGCGTGATTGCAGAAGACCTGCCCTCCATTAAATATTCCAAACCTATGGTTCTCCCATCCTTTATCGAATCCGTGACACGCCAGACCTATGTCCCCATCCTGCTCTGAAGTTCTCTCAAATCTTCCAGTGACGATCATGTCGCAGTCTAGGTAGATCGTGTTCCCGTATTCTCTGACAGCCCTTTCAATGCACTCGATCTTTCTGTGCATTATCTCTGGGCTGGGCGATTCATCGGAGTAAGCCCTCGTGAACTCTGGTTCAGGAAATTGAGTTGAAGCCCCCCTCCTTAATGCTTCATCAACCGAAAAGAAGACATTATTAAAGCCCTCGGCGCTAAGCACCTCGTAGGCCTTCTTGCTGCACAAAATGAAAACCGGCTGAACATTAAAAAGCCTCAATGTTCTCAGGAACACTTTAGCCTCCTCAACTGAGTCGCCGTAGACAACTGAGCAAAACGACTCCGAGGCTGAGGGAATGGGCCTGCTTCTTACGAACTCCATGCTTTTTGCCATCATGGCATCTTCCCTCCCTTGGGAGTGCGATCCTCTCCTGATGAGTCGCTCGTGAACGGGGCGAGACGAAATGACACCGATCTGTTTTCTGTCCGCTCTAAGGTTCCAAAACCCGCAAAGATCTTCGTGGTGATCGTTCCCTTTCACAAAAACATTCCCGTCTTCGGGGACTATCGAGCTGTGCATTAGCGTAGCCCATGGACCGAATGTTAAAGTGTGATACGCCCTGCCTGCGTCATGAATGTAAGCTTTTCCGGGGTTGGACAAGTTAATTATTCGATGACTGCCTAGTATCACCTTGTGACCAGTGTCTATGGCAAACGACAAAAGCTCTGATGCTTTTCCGGGGAGCATGATGTCATCAGGGTCATGCCATGTAATCCATGGGAATCGATCAAACAAATGTGCAGCAGCACGGTAGCAACGGTTTTTTGCAGCGCTTACGTTTGGCGCCTTTTCAAAGCCAAGCGATACCACGACGTCTGCAGAGCAATTGAATGATCGGCAAATCTTAAGGGAATCATCATTTGACCCGTCGTCGCAAATAACCAGAGCCCACTTCCTTCCCTTCATGGATCTCTCGATCGAGGATAGCCCCCTGAGTAAATGCTCTGAATCATTGTGAGTCGCCATGAGGACGATCACTCCGACTTCTCTGTGCTTTGGAGCTTTGATTGCTCCAGATGATGAGGCAACCTGAGCAAGGTGCTTTTCAATGCCGGTCAGGCGAACCATCACCATGTCCATCGCTTCACTCATCTTGCTTCCCGCCCCGGCTAAAGGCGAAAGTCCAATATCTTTTTCTGCTGCGGAATTCATGTATAGGTTTTCTCGATTAAATAGTCATCTTGCTTAAGGTTGTCTTTGTCATAGAATTTAACTCTGAGTTGAGTGTCTTTGAATCCGAGTCTGAGAGCCCCAAAATCCTTGTGCCTCACGACGCTGATAGAAGTGTCCGGCGTTCCAGAGAAATCAACGAGTGAAGACCCTCCCCCGCTCCCGCAAACAATGTAAGGAATCCCGTCGACAATGAGGCGCTCGTAATGGTGGTGATGACCGGAGATCACGAGGTCAATTCCCATGGCCTCGAAGTCCCATTGAAGTTCTGTCACTGCCGCGTTGCCGCTGCTTGACGTATAAGGAGAGTGGTGGCACACTACGATTTTCCAGAACGACTGGCTTCTTGAAACTGCATCCTCAAGCCACAGGGCCTGGTCGGACGTCGAGCTGATCCCGTCGGGTTCAATAAGTGTTCCGTCTGTTCTCTTCCCTGAATTCAGCACAAAGAACGATGCATCTCCTACAACGTGCTCAAAGTAAGTCTCTGTTTGGCCGAAATGGGCTAGCATCGCGTCCCCGCTGTCCTGGTCCATGTCATGATTCCCGATGGCAGTAATCCTGTCTCTTATACACATCTCCGAGCCCACGAGACTAGGCATG
>OJGX01000301.1_pt1 | contig 25429 bp, 19 predicted proteins | sample 1594661 | NCBI WGS metagenome assembly OJGX01 (sample SAMN05416839, study PRJEB24817) | seawater metagenome | isolation source: Sea water | place: Canada:Atlantic | collected 2013-07 | reverse complement strand
CAGATTGTCCTGCACAAATAGAAGTAGCAGTAGCATTAGCTGTTACAGTTGGAGCGGAATTAACAGTAACGGTTACTTGAGCTGTATTTTGACAACTGTTAGCACCTGTTCCGGTTACCGTATACGTTGTGGTAGTTAAAGGAGTAAAAGCAACTCCATTAGTTACCCCATTATCCCAAGAATAAGAAGATGCACCACCTCCTGTAAGTGTAACAGGGTCTCCAGCACAAATAGTTGTTGCTGTAGCATTTGCAGTAACTGTAGGAAGTGCTCCAATGGTAATTGTTCCATTGTATGTGTCAGTACCACAAGCACTTGTTATTTGTAATGAGTAGTTGTGTGTTCCTGCAGCTCCAAAACTAACTGTTTCAAAAGGGTTGGTAGATGAGCTCATAGATGGACTTCCTTGAGGGAATGACCAACTGTATGTTGACGCATTGGTTGAACTGGTTCCATCAAATACCACATTCGTTCCTTGACAAATAGTAGTTGATGGCGTTACAGTTACATTAGCAACAGTTGGTAAGTTCATTACATAGATAGTTACAAATCCATTACCAGAACAACCTCCTGTAGTTCCTGCAACATTATAAGTTGTAGTAGATGTTGGAGAAACAGTAATTGCGTTGGTTGTTTGTCCACCCGGAGACCACAAATAGCTTGTTGCACCAGATGCAGTTAGTGTTACAGAAGTTCCTGAGCAAATGGTATCAGCTGTTGTAGCTATACTAACATTTGGAGATGGATTAACGGTTATGGTTACAGAATCAATTCTATATCTGCTACATCCTCCACCAACAACTTCTAAATAAGTAGTATATGTTCCGGCAGAGCTATACAATACACTATCAATTACATTGTTTGAATTAGCAGGGTTCATTCCCGGGAAAGACCATAATAATGTATCTTGACCTGTAGAACCTGTAGCATCATATTGCACCACTTCTCCTTCACATATAGTAGTTGGAGTAGCAGTTAAAGAAATAGCAGTGGTGTCATTAGTTAACCAAGGGAAGAAATAATGAGTTACACTTAATCCCCAGCCACCTGTACCATTATAAGCATTCCATGTATTGTCATTCCATTGCTCCCAAGCAGTATTTGGGGTAGATTGTGCATCTGCATTAGTCACAACGGCAATGGTGTCACCTACTGCCATGTTTAAGTTAGCAAAACGTACTCCTACAAACACTTCTCCCGAAGCAGGAAGAGGAACAGCATTGTCAAACTCAATGAAAGGAATACCGGGAGTATTTGCTATAACATAAGACATAGGCAATGTTTTTGTACCTAATAAAGCACCAACTGTTCCTCCTGTTCCATCATATACATTTACATCAATAGTCTTAGTTGGTGTATTGGTAGAAGCTCTTGCAAACCATATATAAGTACCTATCAAATAGTTGAAACCACTTGTTTGAGTAGCATTATAATAATTTAACTTAGCTCTATCGCCATAGCTGTTTGTTCCTGCAACATATCCATTTCCTGCACCTGCACTATATAATGTTGGTGTCCATCCAAAATGAAAAGGACTACCGGTAGTATCCATATCTATAATTTCGCATGTTCCCGGTTGAACAACATTGATGTAATTGGTTTTTGTTTCAGTATCATTACCATTAGCGTTAGTAACTGTTAAAGAAACTTCATACAAACCAATATTGTTATAAGTAACCGTATGTGGACCTTGAGTATTTGCTGTAGCCGGTAGAACACCCCCTAAGCTCTGATTATCAAAATTCCACGACCAAGTGGTAGGAGCAAATGTTGACTGATCTGTAAAAGTAACAGAACTACCTGCATAAACTGTGGTTACATTGGCTGTAAATTCAGCAACAGGAGGATTATTTAAGCTGGCAGAAACACATTGTAACGCTTGAAAAGCATTTATTCTCCCTGCTCCAAGTCGTCCAATATATCCTGGGTTGGCACCATCAATATTATCAGCAGAAGAATACATACAATTAATTAATGCTGTATTTGGCATGGTTGGGTTTAAAGATTTCATTAACCCTAAAAGACCAGAAACCATTGGAGAAGCCATAGAAGTACCACTCATATAAGAGTAGCTATTGTTTGGTATAGTACTCGCAATATTACTACCCGGTGCGGTAATATCAACAGAATTCCCATAGTTAGAAAAACTTGACTTAACATCACCTGTTGTAGAAGAAGCTACAGAAATTACATTATTATAATTAGAAGGATAATGAGGGGTATTGTCATTATTTACATTGTCATTTCCTGCTGCAGCAACAACTATAGAACCATTGTTCCAAGCAAAATTAACTATATTTTGACCAGTAGTTGAGTAGCCTGTTCCTCCCCAAGAGCAATTAATAACATCAGCACCATTAACTGCGGCATAATAAATCCCATCATATCCATTAGTTACTGAATTAGATCCGGCATTGTTTCTAGTGGCTTTAACAGCCATAATGCTAATACCAAACCCAATAGAAGAAACTCCAATAGTATTATCTGTTTCTGCACCTGTAGTTCCTGCAACGTGTGTTCCATGACTAAAGGCAGTAGTTGGTGGGTTTGGATTATTATCATTATCACCAACATCATAACCATTTACGTCATCCACATATCCATTATTATCATCATCAATACTGTTATTAGGTATTTCTCCCGTGTTAGTCCATATTTGATTAGTTAAATCTGGGTGAGTAATTTGTACTGCATTATCTACAGTAGCAACAACTATGTTGGCATTACCTGTACTAATATTCCAAGCCTGTTCTGCTTGAATTTGAAATAAGCCCCACATATTAGTAGTGTTGTGATATTGGTCGTTTGGAGCATAAGAAGTTTTATATAAAGGTACTTTTTCAGCATAATCAACAGCACCGGAAGCTTCTAATTCATTAATAAAAGTTTCTACGTTTTCTATATCATCAAATTCAATTAAATAAGTGTTTAACAAATCCTGAGAGGAATATGCTTTTGGAAATGGTCTTGAAAGTTTTTTAATGGTATGATTTACAAAAACATTTCTTAAAAAAGGCATAGATGATAATTTAATGTTTTCATCATTAAATGCTTCAATATTACCACTCTTAGAAGCTTGTTTTACAATAAAATTTTCTTCAGAATTTTTTATTTTAAACCAAATTTTACCGTCTTGATAATCTTCATAAACTTTTTGAGAATATCCGATACTTACAGTAAATGCTAACAGAAGTGTTAAAATACTTTTAAATAATAAATTTGTTTTCATAGTAATTAATTTTGATTAAAAATTTCGACCTAAAAGTAAGTATTTTTTGCGGAAAATACTTAGTCCTATGGTCAATTGACTTATCAACAATTGTTAATAAAACAAGCTCAATACTAATGTTTTAAAAGAGGAAGAAATGGAAGTAAATTGATGTTACGGAAGAAACAAAATGTATCCGGAATTAATGCCTGACTGAAATTGATGGGAAAGTTGTTGGTTGTTTTTGTAAACAGAAATAGTACTATTTTGCACAAAATCTTTTGCATCAGCAACATAAATTTCTTGAGTAGTTGGGTGTATACCTAAGCTATAAAAAACCTCCCCATTATTGGAAACCCAATTTGATGTTGGTAAGGATGTATCATTAATATTCATTTTAAAAATATGATTATTAATGAAGTATAAATTTTCTTTTGAGTTATCAATTATTAAATCTGACGGAGAGTGATTAATATTGCCAAATACCAAAGTTTGTTCAATAGTTCTTAAGGTTGGATTAAACTTTATTAATTGAGCATTAGCTTCATTAAAACCACCGTCACACATTATCCAAATGTTATTATTTTTATCTAATACTAAGCTATTTGGTTGAATTCCTACCGAAATATTATCAATAATTTGATGATTAGTTGTATTAATGAGTATTAATTTGTTGTTACTCATGTCACAAACATAAGCAGTATCGTTATAAATAAGCATTTCTTCTGTCCAATTAGAGTTAGTTGTAATACTTCCAGAAATGGTGTTGTTTATTAAGTTTACGATGTTAATTTTATTGGAAAAGAGATTGCTTACATAAGCTGTTGATGAATTTATAGGTAGAAAATACCTCGGAGAATCAAAACCTGTAATGGTAGCTATTGAAGTAAAATCAGCTTTATCAATAATTTCAATTTTATTGGAATTATTCACTACTACCACTATTTTTTCATTGAAATAATAAGCAGATTGGGCTACATCGCCTAAAGGATAATTATTGACTTGTTGAAAAATACCGTGATGTATATTTCTGTTTGTGGAGTTGTATAGTGTTAAAGTTGCGTTTCCAAAACCAAAATTCCCTTCATTAACAATAATAACATCATTTTGAATAGAAGGTGTAATGGCATTTTCCTCACAGTTTTTACATTGCGGACCAAATTCTTCTTTTTTACAAGAAGAAAAAGTTAACAGGAATAATGCTAAGCCAACAAGGATATTTGAGGTGAAATTGTTCATAATTTAAAAGCTAAGGTTAGCATGTAGTTTCTTAATGGCATTGGTCTCCAAGCAATAGATTGGTAGGTTTGGTTAAAAAGGTTGTTCACTTGAAAACGTAAATTAAAGGTAGTAGTTTTTAGTTTAATATCTTGAGAAAGAGAGACGTTAGAAATATAGTTTGCCGGTAAGTACCAATTGTTATCAGTGCTAATATATCTTAACCCCGTGTAATAATAACCGTAACTTAAGGAAGTGTTTTTATACGTTAATTTTATGTTTGAATTAAATTGATGTTGAGGTACATAAATTAATTGTTTGTAAAGAGCATCATCGGTATTTTTAGGTAAATCAATGTTCTTTGAAATGGTGTAAGCATAATTCCCTCTGATGCTTAAATCAACTTTGTTGAGCTTGTATTTGATGGTTAGCGTGCTTTCAACACCTTTGTTTTCTACTTTTTTTAAATTGGTGGGACTCCAAATATTTCCTGTACTTGGTTGCCATAAAATCCAGTTGGAAACATGGGCAAAAAAGAAAGTATTCTCTGTGGTAATGGTTATTTTTCCAAAGGCTTTTTGGTATTTTATTCCTGCTTCACTCATTTTCGCTTCTTCGGGTTTTAAATCGGGATTTCCACCGGGTGTCCAATACAAATCGTTAAAAGTTGGGTAATTGTGGTTTATTCCTACAGCTGCTTTTAGTGTTATATCTTCTAATTTAGGAAGTTGATAACCTAATGAAATACTTGGAGCTAAAGGTTTGAAGTAATCATCAACAACAGTCATTCTATTAAAAACAGTCCAATTTAAGCGTTTTAAATTTCCGGAAAAACCTGTTAGCCAACTATTGTTGAATCTTTTGTGCTCGCTATTATAACCATCTGCTTTAGCTTGTTCATGTCTTATATTAATTTTATTCAAAAAAGTAATTTTATCGTTTATAAAATAATTGACATCTATATGGTTATCAATTAAAAGACTGTTATTTTTTGAGTTGATATCAATAAGTTTATTGTTGTAAATTAAGTTGTCGTGAATAAGAGCAGTACTTATTTTATAAGAGATTTTGTTTTTAAAACCAGTAGTATTGATTAACAAACGAAAAGATTCATCTTGTTGTGTTTCATCATTTTTTTCTACCAGCATGGTTGAGGGTAAGTTTCTATCGCTATTGAAATACCAAAACCTTATGCCAATGGTTTGGTTTTTTACTTTTTTATAAATGGCTTGTTGAAATCCGTATTGTTTTAAGGCTGCATTTTGAAGTCTTTCTTCAGGATTTTCTTTTTTGGAAAAGTTATGATATACTAAATCATTCTCTGCATCGGAGTGTAAAATTCGTGTTTCGTAAAACCAATTGTTGGTTCCTAAATATGAAACTTTTCCACTATGAATTTGTTTGTTAAAACTGCCTATGGAATAGTTGTAGTTCAATTTTACCGATTTTGTTGAATCATTAAAATTGGGCAAAGAATTTTGCAGGTTTATACTACCTCCTAATGCACCATTTCCGTCAATTAGTCCACTTGCACCGTAATGGAGCTCTACCTTATCAAAAAATGGAGTGGGGTATAAAGAAAAATCTATTTGCCCGTTCATGGGGGAATTTAAAGAAACGCCATTCCACAATACACGTGTATGGCCTGCACCTGTACCTCTAAAAGATACGGAGGCTAAAGAACCCGAACCATAAGACTTAATAAAAACGGTAGAATTTTCTTGTAACAGTTGGGCTAAATTTTCAACAGATTTGGTGATAACAGCATCTAAGTTGGTTGTTTTGTAAGTGGCGGATACTGCTAATTCTTCAATAACAAAAGGTTCAAATTTAATAGTGTCATTCAGTAATTGTCCAAAGGTGTTTTGAACAATAAACAGGGTAAATATGACGCTTATTAATTTCATTAATTTGGTTTAAAAGTTTGAGGTTTGAGGTTTGAAGTTAGTTTGAAAGTTGTCAATCGGTTTTCCTTTCCCTCTTCCCTTTTTACAACTTTATTATTTTGTGTGTTGATACTTGTTTGTTGGCAATAATTTTTAAAAAATAAATACCTTTTTCTAAGTTAGTTGTATTAATGGTAGTGTTATTTGATGGTGTTGTTTCTTCAAGTAGTGTTTTACCATTCATATCAACAATAGTATAGCTATAATCAGTGTTGGTGTTTAACTCTAAGGTTAAATTAGTTGAAAATGGATTGGGATAAATTTGGTTGACTATTGGTTCATTTTCATTAATGTTGGTTGGTTGTTGATGAATGATGCCAATGGCGTCTAAATCAAAACCACCAGTAGGAAATGGAGTAGGAAAAGGGTCATTGATAATATTGTTGTCATCATCATAAGTGCCATAAGTTGGATTAATACTTCCGACTACATCAATAATTTTAACGTGAGTAATATTATTTACATCCAACCCCGGAGTTCCATCAACATCGTCTAAATCAAAAGGAGTTCCGTATTGAGCTCGGTATTTTCCGGCCAAGTTATGAATATAAGTAGCATCCATATTGGCATTATTATCAAGTTGAGTAGTATTTTGAGTTAGCGAATGAGCAGGAAATCTAAAAAAGTTGATACCATCTGAACTTACTTCAACAAAAGCAAGTTCTAAAAATTGTCCGTCAAATGAGTTTTCGAAAATGGCAAAATCTGCTCCGGAGCCATTTTTAATGGGAGTTGCAAAAGTTAAAACAGCACTGCCTCCATCACCAAGACTAACAGTTCCGGCAGTTCCTGACTTTCCTAAAGCATCATTAGTAGTACCAGCTGTAGTTTTTCCTAAGGAAGTATCAGCAATATTTTGCCAACCTCTTTCTATTGTTGCGTTGGTAGCCCAAGCTACAAAAACCGATGAGTCTTTATGAATAGCAGTTGTTCCTACTTGACCAACAGCTGGTGCATAAGGTCCTTGAGCAATTGTTTTATTGTTAAAAAATAACAGATTGATTATAAGTAGTATGTATAGATAAAATTTCATAGTTTTAATTTTTTGGAATTAAGTCAATAAACCAAAAGCCATTTGTTTGAGTATTGGAAGATAAAGAACAATCACTTGTTGTTTTTATGTTTAAAGGTTTATACACTATTTCTTTTTTAATAAAAGGAATCTCATTTTTAAAAATAGGTCCGTCATAACAAAAAGTATGGTATTCGCCATTTTCACCACAAGGGTCAACATGAGATGGAAGTTGTTGGAGAAAAGAAGCATCTATTTCTTTGCCTATCCATTCTTGTTTTAAAAATCCATCATTTACGCAACATAAAATAGTTTTAAAACCTTTTGCTATAAAATCTTTAATTAAAACAGTGGTATTAAGTTTCCATAAAGGAAATACAGCCTTCATACCTATTTTTGATAAGTTATTTTCTCTGTAAATTCGTAAATCTTCAAGAAAAATATCTCCAAAAATAACGTATTCAATACCTTCTGCTTTAGCTTTTTGTAAGGTTAAAGCCATTTGTGCTTCATAAGCTTCGTTAGATGCTGTTGTAAGTCCTACTTTCAACACAGGAATTCCTATTGCTTCTACTTGCTTATCCAACAATGCTTCACGAATTCCGTGCATAGAAATTCTTTTTACATCTTGATTGATAGTAGTTAAAAGATATGTTACATCAAACTGTTTTTCTGCTAACACTTTGTGCAAACAATAGGCAGAATCTTTGCCTCCGCTCCAACAAAATATGGCTTTTGGAATTGACATTAATTGCTTAGTTTTTAATTACTTTTTTAATGGCAGTTTGGTTTTCAGTTGTATATTTTATAAAATAAATTCCATTAGCAAAAGCACTTAAATTAATAGTGTGATTTTTATCGCTTAGATTGCTTTCAACTAAAATGGTTTTACCTGTAATATCTACCAGTTCTATTGAATTTAGCATTACCTCACTAGCAATAGTTAAAAAATTAGTTGTAGGATTGGGGTAAAATGTAACCGTATTGTTTTCCGCTAATTCATTAACATTAACAGTTTGGTCATTAAAATTATCCATACAGAAAAAAGCAGGTGTATTCATTCCCCATTGTCCGGTATCAGAAGAGCTTAATGTAAAAATCAAACTATCAACATTACCTAAAGAAGTTAAATTAACCCATTGCCATTGTTTAACAATATAGTCTTGGTTGTTGTCAACAAATCGATAATCGGCCAAATAAAAATTAACGCTATCAGTAGTTAAATTACCATTGGTGTAGCCTTTTATAGTTAATAAAAACCAATCAGGGTCATTGCCAGTAGCACCTCCAAATTGTTTGGCAAAAGCATCTCCATCTCTCATACTGTTGGCAGCATAAGTACTATTGGTAACAAAAACACCTGTTACCGTATTATTTTGAGCAAGTCCGGAAAGTTGAATAATAGCATTATTTTGGGCAACAATATAGTTGTCAGAGTTGTTGTATCCATTACCTGCTTTAGAGGCATAAAGATTGCCAAACCCGGAGGTAGCACTATCGGTTACATTAGAGTAGGCAAAACCTTCAGACCAATATCCGGGAGCTCCCCATGCGGTGTCATATACATTAGGAAAAACAGCAGTTCCGCTAGTAAAGGCACCGTAGAAAGCACCGTTAATGTGTATTCCGCTGTAGTCGGAGCCATTCCAATAACTATTATTGGGTAAGCTTAGATTTTCGAAATCTGAAACTGTTTGAGCGTTGATGTAAGTTGCGGATAACATCAATCCGAGGAAAGCTGAGCTTGCCAATTTCATTTTTTTTCTCATCATCTTTTTTTGTTTTAATGAGGTTAATAAATAAATTAACTCAAGCCAATCAACTACATAAATGCAGTAGTTGGTTAACTTGTTTTGAAAAAAATAAAGTGAAGAGAAATTTTTGTTAGAAAAATTCTTCGCCTTTATTCCCGAAAGCATGTTGAAGTGAAGCACTTCTGTTAGTGGCAGGTCTCCTGACTTTCTCCTTATTTTTACGCCTTCCCGATGGTTAATCAGTGGCAAAAATGTAAAAACTTACAGAGCTTACAGTTGCGGGTACAGTTCAGGTTTTTCACCTGATTCCCTATTAATTCCAGACGTTAAATCTGAAAACCAATAACGCAGCAAATGTATAACAAAATTTTAAAATGCAAAATTTTATGATGAAATGTTTATGAACAAGAGGAGTTGATATAAATGCAAAAGCCCTCTTTTTTTACCACCAGCGGGACGCTGGCGTTAGTGAGGGGGAATCCAATCAAATCTTAATGGTGCAGATGCTGTTGTGTATTTTGGAGCCTATGCTAAAAGTGAGCAGAATATTGTTATACAATAATTTATAAGTAAGTATTTTATTAAAAAATATACTTCTACAAATATTTATTACCATTAATAAATTCACTTTTTTATAGCCAATTCATTAATTTAAATTAGTTAGTAAATAAGCTTTTAATATTATTGAATTGAATATATCATGTTTTGCTAAGAAACAATTAACAAAACATAATGTGTTCTTTAGTTTTTATGATTCCTAAAAAACTATTCACAATTTAATTTGTCCTATTCATCTCTTTAAAATCGGTAAAGTCTTAATTAAAATTTAATTTTGAATACTCACTATTAAAAATAATGAAAAAAGCGATTAATAAACAAGGAGTTCTGATAAGTATATTGGTAAGTTGCTTAATTGCACTCCCTCGTATGTTAAATGCAGAAATGGCTAATGTTGAGCGTTTTTTTGTTCATTTCCTGTACCTTTTTATTCTCTCATTTTGTTACTGGATTATTACTCAATTTTTTATTCACAATGCAAAGAAAAAAATCTATCACATATTATTACTTTTATTAGTATGTGGTATTTTTTCAATCATATATAATTTTATTATAGAATTAATTTTCAAAGATTCTACCGTTCTATATTCAGACCTACCTTTTTTTAATAGATTAACATTACGTCAGGCTCGAGTGGTTCTTTTTTCTAGGGGTATAATTATTGGTGGGGTTATTTATTTTATTGGATATTATCTGAATGTACTAACTGAAAAACAAAAAGTTTCTATAGAGATAGAACAACTAAAAAAAGAAAAACTTAGTGCTCAATTAGAAGAATTGAAACAACAAATGAGTCCTCATTTTTTATTTAACTCATTAAATACCTTAAAAACCATTGTTCCGGATGAAAATTCAAAGACATATATTGTAAAATTAGCCAATGTTTATCGCTATTTATTAAGCTTTAATTCTAAGCATCTCACTACTTTAAAAGATGAATTAGATTTTGTTGAATCTTATTTATACATCATAAAAGAACGATTTGAAGATGCTTTAGAGATCATCATTGATATTGATGAATCATTAATGGAAAATTACATTCCTCCATTATCCTTACAACTTTTAATAGAAAATGCCATCAAGCATAATATTGTTTCATTAGAAGATCCTTTAAAAATTAGTGTTAGCAATAATGATTCAAAAGATATGTTAATTATATCCAACAACCTGCAACTTAAATCATCAAAAGAAAATAGTACAGGTATGGGATTGGATAATATTAAAACACGCTACCAATTGCTTGCTCAAAAAGATATTTTAATATTAAAAGATGAAAATTCTTTTAATGTACAAATTCCATTGTTGTTGAACTCTCATTTACCTATTTAAAAATGGAAAATACAAAAAACATATTTTTCGGTTTTATCGTATTACGTTATTTTATTATTACAGGCGTTGCTTTCTTTATCTTTTATTTAATATTCAAGAAAAAGTTTAACCAAATAAAAATTCAAAAAATATTCCCCAAATTAAAAGACTATTATCGTGAAATAAAGTATTCTTTACTGACTACTTTTGTTTTTATAGGATATGCTTATCTTATTTTTAGAACACCTTTTCGTAATTACACTCAGATTTATAGTGATATTTCCGAATACAGTATGAGTTATTTTATAGGTAGTATAATTTTATCACTTTTAATTCATGACACTTACTTTTATTGGAGCCATAGGTTGATGCATCACCCTCGATTATTTAAATGGTTTCATTTGGTTCATCATCGATCAACTAATCCTACCCCTTTTACTTCTTATTCATTTCATCCTTTAGAAGCCATTGTTGAAGGTGGAGTAATATTGGTGATTACTATTCTCATACCCATCCATCCATTTGCTATTGTTTTATTCATGACCTTTATGCTTTTATATAATGTTTATGGTCATTTAGGGTATGAAATTTTTCCAAAATGGATCATTCGATCTAAAATCGGAAACTGGTTGAATACTTCTACTTACCATAACATGCACCATAAACATTTTAAAGGCAATTATGGCTTATATTTTAGGTTCTGGGATAAATTATTACACACTGTAAATCCTGATTATGAAAAAATTATTAATGAATTAAAGTTTCCTGAAAAATAATTTTTATACCTGTTAATATTTGAAATAAAATTGATGATTAAAGTATTAATAATAGAAGACGAAATTAAAACAGCACGAGAGCTACAAAAAAATATTGAAACATCTCCTTTTGGAGCAAGTGTTGTAAATATTGTACAAAGTATAAAAGGAGCTGTGAAATGGTTAAACGAAAATGATGCTCCAGATCTTATTTTTTCAGATATTCAATTGGCCGATGGATTGAGTTTTGAAATTTTTGATCAAGTTGAAATAAAATCACCAATTATTTTTTGCACAGCTCATAATGAGTATGCCATTGAAGCATTTAAAACAGCAAGCATTGATTATCTTTTAAAACCAATTGACGAAATTAAACTTACACAAAGTTTAGAAAAATACCATCAAATGAAAACGATGATGGGAGCAACTTCCTCAGAAACAATAAAAACAAATTTGCAACAAGTTGTAGCTCAATTTCAAAGCACATATAAAGCTACTTTATTGGTTCATTATCAGGAAAAGATAATTCCTTTAAAAATAACACAAATAGCCTATATTCATTATGAATTAGGAAATGTTTACATCGTCACATTTGAACAAAAAAAATATTACATGAACCAAACATTAGATGAGTTTGAGGCAATGTTAAACCCTGAAGTTTTTTTCCGAGCCAATCGTCAATTCATCATTAATAAAAATATAATCAACATAATAGAAAATTATTTTTCAAGACGCCTACTTCTTCAATTAAATATTCCTACTCCTGAACCTATTATCGTTAGCAAAACAAAAGCTCCTCAATTGCTAAAATGGATAGAAAATAATTAATTAGACTATTGTCCATTCACCTTTCATTTTGTCCATTTCACTGGTTTATTTTCAAATAATAATTTTTGTGTCTTTACTTTTGGAGTATATAAACCAAAAATAATATGCTATGAAAAAAAATATTCAAAAAACAATAACTAATTCGTTTATGCTATTATCATTAATTGTTATAACTTTTTCCTCTTGCAAAAAAGATAAAGAAGAAGAACCCGTAGTATTTCAGGATGAGGATGCTGTTGAAGCAATAGAAAGTTCTTTAATCACTCAAAGCAATGGTATTACAGCAACGATAGAAACAGCCGCAACTAAATTGGCTGAGGATAGTCTTTTCACATCTACATCAACTCCTGCTTTAAATTGTGGTGACACTTATGCCGATAATTTTAACGAAAGTAATAGTAATGGAAATTATAGTTATAATTATAGTGTAACAAGAAATTATAAACTTTATTGCACCCCAAATAATACCCCCGATTATGTAGAGTATCACAGAACATTAGCTGGAGTATATAGTACCCCAAGAATGTCTTCTGATGACAATGCGGAAGCAAACTGGGTAATATCTAATTTAGATACAGCTAATGCATCAGTATTTTTTAATGGAAACTATCAACGATTAGGTACACAAGTATCTAAAGTAAGAAATCAAAATACCTTTACAAGCACAATTAATTATAGCTTAGCTAATATAAAGGTAGATAAAGTAACTCATAAAATAGTATCTGGTAATGCTTCTATTACTCTTGTTGTTACTTTTGCAGGTAATCAGTATAATTTTAGCGGAAATGTTACCTTTAATGGAAATAATACAGCTACGCTAACTTTAAACGGCAATACTTACTCTATTAATTTATAAAAATAAAATTATGAACCATCTAAAAGGATTTTTTTTTACAGCACTAACGTTTTTTGCTATAATTGGATATGCTCAAGAAAAAACACCAGAAGAAAAAGCAACAGCCTTAACAAAGGATATGAAATCCAAAATAGGTTTTAATGACGATGCTTACACAAAAATATATCCCATTAATCTTCATTTTTTAAAAGAGACAGACATATTAAAAAAGGAAGAAAGTAAAGCTGAAAAGTTTAAAAAACTTAAACAGTTAGATGAAGATAGGGATACTGAGTTTAAAAAAATATTAACAGAAGAAGAATTTAAAAAATTTAAAGATTACAAGGTAAAAAATCGTAAAAAATTTAAAAATAGTTTTAGAGAGAGAAGATAATTCTATAAAAAAAAACAGAAATATCTATTAGTTAATAATTTGTATTAGATTATTAGATATTCTAAAAAAGTCCTCTATTAAATTAATTTATTATTTAAATCGACATATTGAGCTAGATGGTGATGAACATGGTCCTTTATCATTACAAATGATTACTGAGTTATGTGGTAATGATAACCAAAAATGGGAGGAGGTTTTGTTAGTATCTAAACAAGCTTTGCAACACCGAATTAATCTTTGGAATAGAATTGCTAATTTAATTGACATTAAGATTTTTATAGCAAAGTAAATTTAACTTTATGTTATCACTTACTATTTTCAACTCCACATTTTTATTTCCTATCTGTTAATTATCAATAACTTAATTTCTTATTTTATTAAAAGCAACATCTCTGGTACATTACCATAAAAGCAACACTACTGAAGTATTGATACACCTTAGGGATTTCTGTATTCTACAGCTATGCAGACTATATGGTTATAGTTCGGACGGGACTCAAACCCGCGCCCCCTTGCGTATGCTATTAGTTGTTTATATGTTGAGCACTAATCCACGCAGTAGTCCATGCTGCTTGGAAATTAAAACCTCCGGTAAGGGCATCAATATCTAGCACTTCTCCCGAAAAAAATAAGTTGGTATGTAGTTTACTTTCCATGGTTTTAAAATTGACTTCATTAAGTTTTATGCCTCCGCAGGTAACAAACTCTTGTTTAAAGGTGGTTTTTCCTTTGGAAAAATATTCATCGGCAGCCAAGATCTTGGTTAAAAGATGAAGTTGTTTTTTAGAAACATCTCCCCAATTGAGGTTTTCATCTATAGTAGCTTTTTGTAAAAAATATAGTGTTAGTTTTTTAGGGAAATCAAACGGAAAAGCATTGCTTACTTTTTTGGTGGCAACCTTAGTTTTAAAATCGGTTAATTGTTCTATAATTTGTTCTGCTGATAAGTTGGGTAACCAATTAATAAAATAAGTAAAGTTATAGTTCTTTTCTTGCAGAAAACGAGCTGCCCAAGCACTTAGTTTTAATACTGCCGGACCACTCATTCCCCAGTGGGTAATTAATAACGGACCTTCTTCTTTGTAGTTACTATCTTTAATTTTTATAGCTACATGGTTTACACTAATTCCCTGAAGCTCACAAATGGGGTGTTGAGGTAAATTAAACGTAAAAAGAGATGGGATAGGAGGCTGAATGCTATGTCCTAAATCGGTTAAGAATTGGTATTGTTCTGCTTTGTTGAAACCTCCTGCGGTTACTACAATTTTTTCTGCTGTAAATTCTCCGTTGTTGGTAGTTAATTCAAAACCATCAGTTAAGGGCAAAATTTTTTCTACTTTAGTTTCAGTAATTATGGCTATTTTATGTTTTTTAGCAAGGTGTAAAAAGCAATTCACTATGGTTTCGGAAGTGTTGGAAACAGGAAACATTCTTCCGTCACTTTCAGTTGTTAGTTCAATATTTTTTGATGCAAACCATTCAATAGTATTAAGTGGTTGAAACTGATAAAAAGCACCTAACAATTCTTTTCCACCTCTGGGATAATAATTACTTAGTTCTTTAGGATCGAAACAAGCATGAGTAACATTACATCTTCCACCACCAGAAATTTTTACTTTTTTTAATAAGTGAGAAGTTTTTTCTAAAATAGCAACAGATAGGTGAGGATGAAGTTCTGCAATATTGATAGCAGCAAAAAAACCGGCAGCACCACCTCCAATTATTATTACGTTAACATGTTGCTTACTCATAAAAGTGATTGAAAATGGTTTTTATAAGATAAAACTACCTCTTTATTTATAACAGCGTGTTGTTTTATCCTACCTAAGCAATTCACTTTAGTGTAGGATAAAATAAATTGTTCGGTTGCTGCATTTTCATCACCATTAAAAATGATGCCTTTTATATTGATGTTTCGGGTTTGTAAGCTTTCAATACTTAACAACGTATGGTTAATGCTTCCTAAATAGTTTTGAGATACCAAAATTACTTCAGCATCTAATTTTTTGATAAGATCAATAATTAAATCTTTGTCGTTTATAGGAACCATTAATCCTCCGGCACCTTCAATTATTAGCTTATTGTTGGTTGTAGGAAGCTGGATTTCGTTTAAATTTATTTCAATACCATCCATTTTTGCAGCAGCATGTGGAGACATGGGTTGAGTTAAACAATAGGCTTCTTTATGAAAAACAGATTTCTTGTTGCTAACCAGTTTTTTTACCTTATTAGTATCCGAATTTTCTATATCTCCCGCTTGTACAGGTTTCCAGTAATCGGCTTCTAAGGCTTCGGTTAAAATAGCTGAAACTATTGTTTTACCTATATTGGTTCCTATTCCGCTTATAAAATAATTCATTAATTATATTTTTAATGTATTTACTAAATTATCAACTTCTTGTTTTGAATTAAAACTATGCAAACAAATTCTTAAGCGTTCTTGTCCTTTAGGAACTGTTGGAGAAAGTATGGGTCTTACATCAAAACCATTTTGTTGTAGTTTGTCTGCCATTGCTTTAACCTCATTATTACCGGGTATAATAATACATTGTATAGGACTATAAGAGTTTAAAGTTTGATGTTTAATGTTTGAAGTTAAATTTCTGAAATGATTAATCAACTCTTTTAATGTATTAATTCTATTTAAGTTTTGAAGCAAAAACTCATGTGCATTTTTTATGGTAATAATGCTATGAAGCGGTAAAGCTGTAGTATAAATAAAAGCTCTAGAAAAGTTGATTAAATAATTTCTTAATTCATTACTACCTAAAATTGCTGCACCATGTACACCAAAAGCTTTTCCGAAGGTTACAATTCGAGCAAAAACGTCATTTTCTAAGCCTAACTCACTCACTAATCCTTTTCCATTACCAAAAATGCCTACAGCATGAGCTTCATCTACAATTAGTGCAGCATGGTATTTTTTACAAAGAGCAACTATTTCGCTTAGTGGAGCTATATCACCATCCATAGAATAAACGGACTCAATCACCACATAAAGCAACCCTTTGGCATTGCTTAGTTTTTGTTCTAATACAGCCAAGTTATTATGGGGAAATGAAAAATTACTTCCATTACTAAGCCTTATTCCATCTCTTATGGAAGCATGGATAAATTCATCGTAAATAATGGTATCGTTTCTTTGTGGCAGACATTGAAAGAGTCCAATATTAGCGTTGTAGCCCGAATTAAAAATTAGAGCAGTATGAGTATTATAAAAGTTGGTTAAAAAAGCTTCTGTTTCTTCGGTTAACTTATAATTTCCGGAAATTAATCGTGAACCTGTTGCTCCATAATTTAAGAGTTCAGATGTATTGTTATTTATATGGTGAATTGTTGTTTCTTTAGCAAAACCTAAATAATCATTAGAACAAAAATCAATTAAATCCTTATTACACTTAAGTGTTCTAAATGCATTTTCGGATTTACTTTTATTAATGCGTTCGTTTATAAATTTATTGTGGTCAACCATTTTTTTTGTTTATTGATAGCTTTACCAATTTTGTATGGCTAAAGTAAGGTTTTTAGTCTAAGCTTAATAATAAATTATAAGTGGATTTTACACATTTTAGAATAAGTAATTCTACTTAAATAAATAGGAGTAATTTAAGTGATAGCCGTAAAAAACAAACTTACTTGAGTGGTAACTTTATAACAATAATTATTTATAAAAAATTAAATGATAGAACAAGCTAATTTTTCGCTTCAAAAAGTAATTAATAAACTATTAGAAATTACTACTAAAGAAAAAGATATTGATACTTTTTTGATAAAATCTTTAGATGTTATTGTTGGTGAAACAGAATTACTAGGTTTTTTGGATAAAGGAATAATATTTTTGAAAAGAAATAATGAATTTATGAGGGTTATTGCTCATAAAAATATAGATGAAGCAGTACTTAAACAATGTGGACATGTTAGAAAAAAAGATTGTGTATGTGGAAAAGCTTTATGTTCAATTACACATCAATTTAAACAGGATGTCTCAAAAGTTCACAATAATAAGGTAATACTTACGGAAAAAAATATATGCTCTTTCCCGATTAACTATAAAGATAATTGTTATGGTGTTTTAACACTTTACTTAAAAGATGAAGCTTATTATTTTGACACTACAGTAAATGAAATTACTTCTATATGTAATACTATAGGATTAGTTATTCATGAAAAAAGAATGCAACGATATGCAGATTTCGTGAAAAACAAATTAGATGTAAGTTATGGAGATCAATATTTTAAACACCTTGCTAACTTTTTTATAGAAGAGTTTAAAATGAAATATTGTTTTATTGGTACTTATAATAATAGTTTGGAGCAAATTAGCTCTATTGTGTTTATGGATAAGAATGAACAATTAGATGATATAGTTTGTAATATAGAAAATTCTCCAACGGAAGTTTTATTAAAAGAGCATTTTTGTATGTTCCCAAAAAATGTTCAAACTATTTTTCCGGATGATGTTGAATTGAAGAAATATGATGTTCAAAGTTATGTTGGAATATTATTACATAATGAAAATGAAACTCCTGTTGGAGCTATCCTATTAATGCATGATAAAGCTATAGATGAGAAAGAACAAGAAGACATGAAACAAGTACTTTCTATTTTTACTCCTAGATTGAGAGGGGAGTGCGAAAGAAAACTTCATGAAAACAATTTATTTATAGAACAAGAAAAGTACAAAAATATAATTGAAGAACTGCAAGATGTTTTTATTAGAACAAAAATCACTGATGATGGTAATGAAATAATTGAGGCATCACCTTCTGCATTTAAGTTTTCAGGATATCAACCTGAGGATTTAATCGGCAAATCACCGGAAATTTTTTATTTTGATTTGAACCAACGGAAAGCATTTCACCAAAAACTTTTCGAAGATAAAAAAGTTGAAAACTTTCCATTAACTTTTGTAAAAAAGAACCAAGATTTAATCCATGCTAAAATAAATGCTCAATTGATTTGTGATGAAAATAGCATACCAATAGAAATTAGAATTTTTGGTAGAGACATTACAGAATCTATTAATGAGGAAATAAGAAAAGAAATAGCTTATGTAGTAGCCAAAAAATCGCAACGTAGAGCAATTAACATCAACACTATTTCTGAATATTTATATAAAATGCTTGGAAGAGTAACCAATGTTTCTAATTTTTATATTTCATTTTTTAATGAAGCAGAAAAAACAATATTTTTTCCGGTTCATGCTGATGGTGAAGATAATAAGATTGAATTTGAGGTAGAAAAAGAATTTAATTCTAATGGGTTTTTTGAATATATTATTTCTCATAAATCATCTATAATTCATAATGAAGCTGAGTTACATGAATTAATTTTAAGAAACAGGTTGAAAGTTACCAGAACTGTTCCTAAATCATTAGTTTCATTTCCTATAAGAAATGAAGGAAAAGTGGTAGGAGCTTTAACGGTTATGTCTTATACCACATCAAAAACAATTTGTAATAGCGACTTAGAATTGCTCGAGTTTGTTTCTACTCAATTATCAACAATAGTAGAAAGAGAGCAATGGCAAAAAAGCTTAATAGAGAAAGAAAAATATTTTAGAACCCTGGTAGAAAGCTCGCATGAAGTTATTGGAATTGTTGATGTTAATGGAGTAATGCAATATATATCCGAGTCGGTTAAAAGTATTTTAGGATATAATTCTTATGAAATGATAGGAAAATCTTTTGTTGACTTTGTTCCGGAGTATTATATTCAACAAGTTAAACATAACTTTGATAAAACAACTCAGCAGTTAAGAAATAATAATTCGGATACGGTAAAAGTTATAAATAAAAATGGTGAAACACGGATTATACATTTTACTTTAAATAATCAACTAACAAACAATGTTGTACAGGGAATTGTCTTTAATGCTCAGGATATAACTGAAAAACATTATGCTCAAAAAAAGTTAGAGGCATCTAAAGCTAAATTAATAGAACAAGAAAAAAACTACAGAAATATATTTAATAATTCTAATGATGGAATTGTGTTGTTTGATGAAAATTTTAAGATAATAGATGTTAACAAAAGGATGACAGCTATATCTGGGTTTACTAAGTACGAGCTACTTAAGAGTTCAATATTAGAAACACTACAATATACTGAGAATAATGAAATAATTAAAGAAATTAGAAAGTTAGATGGTATTAATAAAAAAAGTGTTCTAGTAGAAAAAATTATACCTCATAAGGAGAATAAAATACTTTATTGTAAAGTTTTCGTTAAAAAAATACCTGAAAGTGAAAATGAACAAGGGTATTTTATTGCTTTTATAACTGATATAACAAAAAGTAATGAAGCCATACAAAAAGCCATTGATCTTGAAAATGCCTTGCATTACACAACAAATGTTATTTATGCTGATTTAACAGGTAAAATAATGAATGTGAGCGAAAATGTTTCTAAAAAATCAGGGTATTCAAAAAAAGAATTAATAGGTGCCAGTACTAAAATTTTTAATTCTAATTTTCACCCTAAAGAGTTTTTTAAAGAAATGTGGGAGACTATTTTAAAAGGGGATGTTTGGAGCGGAGAAGTAAGAAATAAAAGAAAAGATGGTTCTATTTATTGGGTTTATTCTACAATAATTCCCATTAGAGATATTTATAAAAAAGTAGCATACTTTATTAATGTACAACAAGATATTACTGAAGTAAAGCAAGTAAAATTAAATAGAATTAGAGACGTAATAGATGCTCAGGAGAAGGAAAAAGAGAATTTTGCTAAAGAATTACATGATGGATTAGGGCAAATATTATTAGCATCTAAAATGAATTTAAGTTCGTTGCAGGAAGATATGCTAAAACTAGATGAACCCATTTTAGATGTTTACAATAACTCCATGAAATTATTGACAGCATCTATCCAAGAAGCAAGAAATGTTTCTCATGGATTAATGACAAGGGTTTTAGCTCAGTTTGGATTAGCTCAGGCAATAGATGATGCCATTAATAATGTTAATATGCTTGATAAATCTTTAGTTTTCACTTTTAAACACAATATTGAGGGAGTAAGGTTTGAAGGAGAGCAAGAAAAAGCACTGTATAGAGTAGTTCAGGAATTAATTACTAACATTCTAAAACATTCAAAAGCCAGTAAAGCATCAATAAACTTAAATTTAGATAACAATTTATTACATATTGAAGTAAAAGACAACGGAGTAGGGTTATTTAATAACCTTAAAGATAATGGGAGTAAAGGTATAGGGTTAAAAAACATTGAAACAAGACTCGACTACCTTTCCGGAACTTTTAAGATAAGTGATAAAGTTAAAAATGGTACGAAAATTAACATTGTTGTTCCGGTTAGTTTTTTTGATAAATAAATTAGGAAATTGAGGTTCGAAATGTGAGAACTAATAACTATAAGCTCAGAAACAATATAAAAATATATAAGTATGATAAGAATATTAATAGTAGACGACCATCAAATAATTAGAAATGGAATAAAGCTAATGCTTAGAACTGTTCCCGAATTTAATGTTATTGCTGAAGCAGAAAATGGAATAGAAGCTGTTGAGTATGTAGAAAAAAATGCTCAAAATATTGATGTTATTCTTATGGATATTAGTATGCCAAAGCTAGATGGAATAGGAGCAACTAAACTAATAAAAGAAAAATTCCCTGAATTAAAAATAATAGCCCTTACCATGCATTTGGAAGAGAGTTATATTAAAGACATGATAAAATCAGGAGCTTCTGGTTATATGCTTAAAGAAAGCGATAAAAGTGTTGTAGCAAAAGCAATAAACTTAGTTGCTCAAGGAGGAAATTATATTGATAAAGAAGCAGAAAACTTTTTAAAGCATTAAGATTTCAATGCCTTTCTTATTGCTTTAGCTTTTTCGGCAGCCTGTTTATTTTTTTCAATTACATGTCCCGGGCGACTCCACTTTACTTTTTCTTCAGAAGTTAAAACAGGAGTGTCTTTTCTGATTTTTACTTTTCCGGTATTGTCTTTTTCTTTTTCAGAAGGTGTTAATCCTAACAGGTTAAACAGTTGCATATCTTCATTATCTCCCGGATTTGGAGTAGTAAGCAATTTATCTCCTGCAAAAATAGAACTTGCTCCAGCCATAAAACATAATGCCTGACCTTCTTTGCTCATTTGCATTCTTCCTGCAGATAGTCTTACTGTACTTTTTGGGAAAACAATTCTTGTAGTAGCTATCATTCTAACAACATCCCAAATAGGAACAATTTCTTGTTCTTCCAAAGGAGTTCCTTCAACAGGAACCAATGCATTTATCGGGATAGATTCAGGAGCTTCGCTTAACTTTTGTAAGCCCATTAACATACCAATTCTATCATCAACAGTTTCTCCCATACCTATAATTCCACCAGAACAAACTTTTAGAGCACTTTTTCTAACGTTTTCTAAGGTTTCAATTCTATCGTTAAACCCTCTTGTAGAAATTACTTCTTTATAATATTCCTCAGAAGTATCTATATTGTGATTGTAATAATGTAAACCTGCTTCAGCTAATCTGCTAGCCTGACTTTCGGTAACCATGCCTAAGGTACAACAAACTTCCATGTTCATAGCACTTAAGCCTTTTACCATTTCTATCACTTGGTCAAAATCTTTCCCATCCTGAACATTTCTCCAGGCAGCTCCCATACAAACTCTGGATGAACCTGTAGCTTTTGCAGCCTCTGCCTTAGCCAATACTTCATCAATAGGCATTAAATCATTTTTTTCTATGTTGGTATGATATCTTGCTGCTTGCGGACAATAACCACAATCTTCCGGACAACCACCTGTCTTTATAGAAATAAGTTTGCTAACTTGAATTTTTAATGGATCATGATATTGACGATGCACAGTGGCTGCTTCGTAAATTAGCTCCATTAAAGGTTTGTTGTATATTGCTAAAATTTCTTCTTTTGTCCAGTGTTTGTTGTCTGTCATAGTTTTTATTTTAAGAGAGCAAAGATAATAGTTTTTTTTAGTAGAAAGTTTATAAAGTTCATAAAGTGAAAAGTGTGTAACTTTATGAACTTTTTACTTTATAAATTTTCTGCTTATGAGAATTGATATTATTACTGTTTTACCTGAATTATTAGAAAGTCCTTTTGGTGCTTCTATATTAAAAAGAGCTCAAGAAAAGGGTTTGGTAGAAGTTGTTGTACATAATTTGAGAGATTATTCAACCAATAAACAAAAAAGTGTGGATGACTATGCTTTTGGTGGTGGAGCAGGAATGGTATTGCAAATTCAACCCATAGCAGATTGTATAGAAAAATTAATAACAGAAAGAACGTATGATGAGATAATATACATGACTCCCGATGGTGAAACGTTTAATCAAAAAACGGCTAATCAACTTTCTTTATATAAAAATATTATTATTTTGGCAGGACATTATAAAGGGATAGACGAAAGATTAAGAGAGCTTTATATTACCAAAGAAATTTCTGTTGGAGATTATGTGTTAACAGGAGGAGAGTTACCTGCAGCAATAGTTTGTGATGCTGTTATTCGGTTAATTCCGGGAGTTATTAGCGATGAAACTTCGGCATTAACAGATTCTTTTCAAGATGGATTATTGTCGCCTCCGGTTTATACCCGTCCGGAAGATTATAAAGGAATGAAAGTGCCGGAAATTCTATTAAGTGGCGACCATAAAAAAATTGAACAATGGAGGGAAGAGCAAGCATATAAAAGGACTAAAGAAAGAAGACCTGACTTACTAGGTTAGTAAATCAGGTCTTTAAAGAAGGCAAAACTATAAAGTATTATTCCTTAATAAACTTTAAGTTAGTTTTATTATCTCCATTTTTTAAGCTTATGAAATACATACCATTCGTTAAGTTGCTTGTTTCCAATTGAATTTTATTTATGCCTTTATTAGTAAAATGTTGATTGTTCAGAATAATTCTCCCTGATACATCATAAATAGTAATGACAGTAACTTCGGTAGAGTTGGCATTAAATTCTAACACACCATTATCGGTAATTGGATTCGGATAAATAGTTGGGTTAGAAATATTGTCATTAATTTTAACAGGAACGATGTCTGAGTATTCAAATTTACCATCAAAATCAGTTTGTTTTAAACGGTAGTATGAAGTTCCTGAAATCGGATTTTTATCTAAAGAGTTGTAAGATTTAAGTTCCGAAGAATTTCCTGCACCATCAACAATACCAACAACTTCAAAATTTTCTCCGTCAATAGATTTTTCTACGGTAAAGTAATCGTTATTTATTTCAGAAATAGTTTTCCAATCTAATACTACATTACCAGACTCTTGTTCATAGTTAGCATTAAAGTTTAATAACTTAATTGGCAATACGGTAGCTCCTACAAAGTATGGACAATGCTGAGAGTGTGTACAAGTTGATGGTACAGTAAAGGTATAACAGAAAACGTAATCATTACCAACTGTTAATCCACTAAAGGTTAAGCTAGATAATGTTCCTGTTTGTATAGCTCCGCCACAAGTGGCATTATATAAAGACCATGAAAATCCTGTAACATTACCAGCTCCACAGTTGGATGTGATAATTACATTAAAATCAACGCTAGTAGCAGTTGCCTGAAAGGAATAGCAAAAAGTATTTGCACTACTTGGTTGTAATTCAGGTGCAAAAGGAGAAGTTTGGCAATCAGCTACAACAGTTGCAGTAGTAGGTGCAGTAGCATATCCTGATGCAGTTCCACAGGGTGTAGCACATTGATCACAAGGTGGATCTGGTTCTCCCGTACTTATACAAAACTCAGCACTACCACCATTACCACATGCACCTCCAGGAGAATAACATACTTGTACGTAGTAGGTGTTTCCAACAGTTAGTCCTGAAAGTGAATGTAAGTCATCTAGTGGGGTCCCTGATAAACAAGATATTTCCGTACCAACACATGAACCTGTGGCTGCATAAACATTAGATGAAATATGACACCCAGCAGTTGCAGTTACATCAATATTTACAAACATACTAGTACCTGTTGCAGTAAAAGAGTACCAAGAACACTCAGAACCAGCAAACAAACAAGAACTAGCCGCTTGTGCGCCACCACTACAAGTAGTTCCATTAATACAGGCAGCACCTGGTGTTAATGTTGTGGCTGATGGACAAGTACCATTGGTTGTTGTAGGTGCACATCCTCCGGCAAAAGCAAAAGTGGTAGTTAAGAAAGTTGAAAGTATAAATAAATATAATTTTTTCATATGGATAAAGGTGTTTTTTAGGTTTATTCAGTTATATAAGTAGCAACAGGAGTAAAGTCTTTTGCATAGATTACTGAATAAGGCAGGATTTTAATTTTGGTTTGTTCATCTACAATAATGTATTCCACTTCTTCTGCTTTTCTTTTTTCGTTTACAGTAAATAAAATTTCATTGTCTATTGAAGGAATGCTTTCCGTTGCTTTGTAAATAATTTGGTAAGTACCTTCTTTTGGTAACTCTTTGGCAAAAGAAATACCACTTGCTGTTTGAACCTGTTCTTTTTCAACAATTTTAGAAACTGCGTTTTGACTATACAAAAATGAAGTTGTAACAGTCATAAGTAAAATAGTAATTATTAGGCTTTTCATTTTTTTAGTTAGGGTTTATACTGTCTCTTATACACATCTCCGAGCCCACGAGACTAGGCATGATCTCG
>OJGX01000298.1_pt1 | contig 25504 bp, 20 predicted proteins | sample 1594661 | NCBI WGS metagenome assembly OJGX01 (sample SAMN05416839, study PRJEB24817) | seawater metagenome | isolation source: Sea water | place: Canada:Atlantic | collected 2013-07 | reverse complement strand
TAATTACTACTTGTAAATCCTTAAAAGGGTCAATAATTTCGTAACCCGTATGGTCGATGTTAAAATCAATTTCTTGTTTGGTAAACTGATATTCCACATTGGTAGCTCTTTTTGGGTCGATAATAATAGAAACTTTGCTATCATAAACCATAAATCGTTTAGTAAGCATGGGTTTATCTTCTTTTCCGTTTTCGTAAACTTTTATAAGGTAATTGCCCGATTTGGTAAAAGAAATATTTTCGTTAGGAATTTGTAATTGATAATGCAAATAAGGAATGTCTGTATTGATAGAATATTGATAGTCGAAAATAATATCTTCAAAAAAGCCATCAATGTATTCGTTGGGTCTAAGATCGGAAGGAGTCCAGTTGGCATTGCAATGCACAACAGAGTAATAATAATCTCGGGGAAGGGTTTTAAAATCATCAAAGCTTAACAGCAATTGTTCGGTTCCGTTTAATGGAATTATAGGATTACTTAAAGGAGTTCCTGTGTGATGAAGTAGTACCGTTTTTATATGGTCAACATAAATATAGTCTTCATATCTTAAATAATTATTGCCTGTATAATCGTCCGAAATAGTTTCTTTTGATATAAAACTTGAAATAAAAATAAATAAGCTAATAGAAAATGCAGAAATAACTATTATTAGGAAGATTTTTTTCATTGAATAAAGAAAATTAAAATAAATAAAACGTTGGTTATCAAAACGTCAACATTTAAGCCAAAAAAGGTGTTAATAAAAATATTCATCAGTAAAATTAAGATATTAAGCGATGTTAAGCGAGTAGTTGTCAAATAAAGTTTATTTTTTTTAATATTTCCTTTGCCAGATTACCGAATTTTATAATTTTGTCGCAGTTATAATTTAATCTAAAAAAACTATGTCAAAAGACGTTAAGATTAAAAGGGGAGCAAATATTAACCTAAAAGGTGCTGCCGAAAAATTACACACTAATACTATTACTGCAACGGAAGTTGTTTTAAAGCCTACTGATTTTCCTACTTTAATACCCAAACTTTCTGTAAAAGTTGGTGATAAAGTTAAAGCAGGTTCTCCGTTATTTTATAATAAAGAGATAGAAGAGGTTTTATTTACATCACCGGTTAGCGGAGAAGTGATAGATGTTGTTAGAGGTGATAAAAGAAAAATTTTAGAAGTAAAAGTAAAAGCTGATGCTGAAATTCAATACGAATCTTTTAAGCAAGCAGATGCTTCAACGTTGTCGAGAGAAGAAGTGAAAGAAAATATGCTGAAAAGTGGTGTTTGGCCATTTATCAGACAACGTCCTTATGATATAATTGCCAATCCTAAAGATACGCCAAAAGCTATACATGTTACAGCGATAGATACAGCTCCATTAGCACCGGATTATGGTTTTATTGCTCATGGTAAATCAGCTGAATTTCAGGCCGGATTAGATGCATTAGTAAAACTTACAGATGGTAAAGTTCATTTAAACATAAATGGAAATACAAATGCTGATGAAGTATTTACAACTGCCAAAAATGTTCAGATAAACAGAATTGCGGGACCACACCCTGCAGGGAATGTAGGTATTCAAATTCATCATATAGAACCAATAAACAAAGGTGACATTGTTTGGACACTTAAAGCACTAGATGTGTTAACTATTGGTAAGTTATTTAAAGAAGGTAAGTTCGATGCAACTCGTTCTATTGCTTTTGCCGGTTCTTTAGTAAAGAAACCAGCTTATATTAAAACCGTTTTAGGAGCTAAAATAGACGCTATTGTTAAAGGAAATGTAGAAGAGGGCGGAAGATATATTAGCGGAAATCCATTAACAGGAACAAAAATTTCTGAAGATGGTCATTTAAGTTTTTACGATTACCAACTAACGGTTATCCCTGAAGGTGGAAACAACCAGTTTATGGGATGGTTAGCACCAGGCTTTGACAAATTCAGTCTTTCAGGAACATTTTTCTCTAAATTGATGCCTAACAAAAAGTACGATTTAAATACCAATATGAACGGTGAAGAAAGATCGTTGGTTGTTACAGGCGAATACGAGAAAGTTTTCCCTATGGATATTTATCCGGTTCAACTACTAAAATCTATTATGGTAGATGATATTGATAACATGGAAAAATTAGGTATTTATGAAGTAGCTCCTGAAGATTTTGCACTTTGCGAATATGCGTGTACTTCAAAAACTCCTGTTCAACAGTATGTTAGAGAAGGGTTGAATAAGCTTAAAAAAGAAATGAGCTAATAATAAAATATAAAAGTAAACTGTAAGCACTTACACTTATAAAAATAATATGAAAGCATTAGACAATTTTATGCAAAAAATAAAGCCGAAAGCTGACGGAAAATTTCCTTTGGCTTATACGGTTTGGGATGGAATGTACACCTTGTTTTTTGTACCTGGTCATACTAATAAAAACGGGGTACACATTAGAGATGGAATAGATTTAAAAAGAACCATGGTAATGGTTATTTTGGCGTTAGTTCCTTCTTTATTATTTGGTATTTATAATGTAGGACATCAACACTTTTTAGCATTAGGAGAGGTAACAACAGCCAATCATGTGTGTGATATGTTTTGGGATAAATTTATTTTTGGAGCGTTGAAAGTACTTCCAATAATAATTGTTTCTTATGGTGTTGGGTTAGGTGTAGAATTTATTTTTGCTGCATTTAATAAACATGCTATTCAAGAAGGATTTTTGGTTTCCGGGATGTTAATTCCATTAATCTTACCGGTTGATGTACCATTATGGATGGTAGGAGTAGCAACTGTTTTTGCTGTTGTAATAGGTAAAGAAGTATTTGGAGGAACAGGAATGAACATTGTAAACGTTGCATTAACTGCCAGAGCATTTTTATTCTTTGCTTACCCAACCAAAATGTCGGGTGACGAAGTTTGGGTAAATACCAGTTTAGAAGAAGGTCAACAATTAGTTGATGGTTTTTCAGGAGCTACACCATTAGCACAAGCAGTTAAAGGAGGTACAGAAGCGTTAAATACAATGAATGCCAGTGTTATGGAATCATTTATTGGTTTTATTCCGGGTTCTATTGGAGAGACTTCTACTTTAGCAATAGGGTTAGGAGCATTATTATTATTAATTACAGGTATTGCAAGTTGGAGAATAATGTTATCCACTTTTTTAGGTGGTTACGTTATGGCTTTATTGTTTAATTTATGGGGAGCAAATCCATTCATGGAGTTAACACCAATACATCAATTAGTAATAGGAGGATTTGCATTTGGAGCTGTGTTTATGGCAACCGACCCTGTTACAGGTTCTCAAACAAATACAGGTAAATACATATATGGATTTTTAATAGGAATATTTGCTATTATGATTAGAGTATTTAACCCGGCATATCCGGAAGGAGTAATGTTAGCTATTTTATTCATGAATATTATGGCTCCGTTAATCGACCATTATGTTATTGCTGCAAATATTAAAAAAAGACTTAAAAGAGTTAGTGTTAAAGCTTAAACTATAAAAAAATGGATGTAAATAGTAATAAATATACCATAGGATTCTCAATCGTAATGGTAGTAATAGTAGCACTATTGTTGGCTTTTGCTTCAGAAGGTTTAAAACCGATGCAAAATCAAAACATAGAACGAGAAAAAATGCAAAATATTCTTAAGTCTGTTGGTATAGAGGTAACAAGAGATGAAGCTCAGGATGCTTATAATAAATACATTACAGAAGAAATTGTATTGAACGATAAAGGTGAGCAAATTGAAGGAGATGCATTTAAAGTAGATATTTTAAAAGAATATAAATCTGGTGGACAAAAAAACTTTCCCATTTTTATTTATGAAAGTGAAGGAAGTAAAAAATACATTATTCCATTAGTGGGAAAAGGACTTTGGGGACCAATTTGGGGATATATTGCACTTGAATCAGATAAAAACACTGTAGCAGGAGCTTCTTTCGATCATAAAGGAGAAACTCCGGGATTAGGAGCAGAAATTAACCAAGGATGGTTTCAAGAACCATTTGTAGGGAAGAAAATTTTTGACGAATCAGGAGATTATCAATCTATTAGAGTAATTAAAGGTGGTGCTCCGGAAGGTGATAAGCATGGTGTTGATGCTATTAGTGGCGGAACAATTACCAGTAATGGTGTTACTGAAATGTTAGTAAGAACACTAAAAATTTATGAACCTTATTTAAAATCTTAACACTATAAAATTATGAGCGAATCATTATTTTCTAAGAAAAACATGAAACTTATTAAGGACCCCCTTAATGACGATAATCCAATTACCGTTCAAGTTTTAGGTATCTGTTCAGCATTAGCAATTACCGTTAAAGTTGAAACAGCTTTTGTAATGGCAATATCCGTATTGTTTGTGTTAATAGGAGCCAATGTTATTGTTTCTTTGTTAAGAAAGGTAATACCATCTAGAATTAGAATTATTGTTCAATTGGTAATTGTAGCAAGTTTGGTAATTTTAGTTGACCAAGTGCTTAAAGCCTTTGTTTATGATGTGAGTAAACAACTTTCGGTATTCGTAGGGCTTATTATTACCAACTGTATTATTATGGGAAGGTTGGAAGCATTTGCTTTAGGAAACAAACCCGGAGCTTCATTTTTAGATGCGGTAGGAAATGCTTTTGGGTATGGAATGATTTTAATTGTTGTTGCATTTTTCAGAGAATTATTTGGTTCAGGTACATTAACATTGCCTGTGGTAGGTAAAATAGAAATTTTAACAAGTTTAGCCAATAATACAGGATACGAACATAATGGGTTAATGATTCTACCGCCAATGGCTTTAATTACCGTGGGTATCTATATTTGGATACAAAGAAGTAGAAACAGAAAACTAATTGAAGAAAATCATTAATTATAAAAGCATTAAATTAACGACTCATGGAATATTTTAACATTTTCGTAAAGGGTATCTTCATAGAAAATATGATTTTCGCCTATTTCTTAGGGATGTGCTCTTACCTGGCTGTATCAAAAACAGTAACAACAGCTAACGGATTAGGGTTGGCTGTAATATTTGTACTAGGAGTAACCGTTCCTATTAACTATTTATTAGAAAACTATGTATTGAAAGAAGGTGCTTTATCTTGGTTAGGAGAGGAATATGCAACTATGGATTTAAGCTTTTTGAGCTTTATCATGTTCATTGCAGTTATTGCATCAACTGTTCAAATAGTAGAAATGGCTGTTGAAAAATTTGCTCCTGCTTTGTACGGTGCACTAGGTATTTTCTTACCACTTATTGCGGTAAACTGTTCTATACTTGGTGGTGCATTGTTTATGCAAGAAAGACAGTATGTAAATATTGGAGAAGCATCAGTTTTCGGATTAGGTTCCGGAGTGGGCTGGTGGTTAGCAATTGTTGCCATTGCAGCTATTAGAGAAAAAATTAAGTATTCTCATGTTCCCGGTCCATTAAGAGGTTTAGGTATTACCTTTATTATTTGTGGATTAATGGGAGTTGCTTTTATGAGCTTCATGGGAATTGAACTTTAATTAAAAATTACGTAACAAATATATTCAGATATGTTTTTAGCAATCAGCACAGCAACAATTATAGTTGCAGTTATAGTTTTCACAATTGTAACATTATTGTTAGTATTATTACTGCTTTGGGCTAAGTCAAAATTGACAAGTTCAGGACCGGTAAAAATTACCATTAACCATGATAAAGTTTTAGAAGTAGAAGCGGGAAGTACGCTGTTAAATACGTTGAGTAATCAAGGAATTTTCTTACCTTCTGCTTGTGGTGGTGGCGGAACTTGTATTCAATGCAAGTGTGAGGTTAAAAGTGGTGGTGGAAGTATTTTACCAACAGAGGAACCTCATTTTTCCAGAAAAGAAATTGCTCAAGGTATGAGATTAGGCTGCCAGGTGAAGGTGAAAGAAGACATGGAAATTGAAATTGAAGAGGAAATTTTAGGAATTAAAGAATGGGAAGCAACAGTTGTTTCTAACTACAATGTGGCTACCTTTATTAAAGAGTTTATTGTAGAAATCCCTGAAGATATGGACTACAAAGCCGGTGGGTACATTCAAATTAAAATTCCACCATGTACTATTAAGTATGAGGAAATGGATATAACAGCCCATCCTCAAGATCATCCGGGAGAGCCAGATAAATTTAAACCGGATTGGGATAAATTTAAGTTATGGCCATTAGTGATGAAGAATGATGAAGAGGTTGTTAGAGCTTATTCAATGGCTTCTTACCCTGCTGAAGGAAGAAAAATTATGTTGAATGTGCGTATTGCGACTCCTCCTTTTGATAGAGATAAAGGTGATTGGATGGATGTAAACCCAGGTGTAGCATCATCTTATATTTTCAACCAAAAACAAGGAGATAAAGTAGTTATTTCAGGTCCTTACGGTGAATTCTTTATTAACCATTCTGATGCTGAAATGTTATATATTGGTGGTGGTGCAGGAATGGCTCCAATGCGTTCTCATTTATACGAATTATTTAAAACCATTAAAACCAACAGAAAAGTTACTTATTGGTATGGAGGTAGATCTAAAGCAGAATTGTTTTACATCCACTATTTTAGAGATTTGGAAAAAGACTTCCCTAACTTTAAGTTTTACTTAGCACTTTCTGAACCATTAGAATCTGATAACTGGAAAGTTAAAAAAGATATTCATGATGAAGAAGGAGATGGTTTTGTAGGCTTTATTCACCAAGTCGTAATAGACCAGTATTTAAGTAAACATGATTCTCCCGAAGATATAGAATTTTATTTCTGTGGTCCACCTTTAATGAACAATGCTGTTACAAAAATGTGTGACGATTGGGGTGTACCTCCTGAAAATGTAAGGTTTGATGACTTTGGAGGATAATATTTCTCTTATTCAGATAAAAATTTAAAAACCGAACAATTAATTGTTCGGTTTTTTTGTTTTAAATAGTTTGTTAAGTTAAGTTAAGTTAAGTTAAGTTAACACACATATTCTTATTTCTGGCTAATTACTTATCTAACTCTTAAGTATAAATACTGAGTTTTAAAATTCTAATATACCAAAACATGCTTATTAAATTTTGATAATGAATAGTTTACTTTGCATTTATAAATACAGACTAAATGAAATACATTTCAAAAATTATTATTACCAATATTATTTTAGTGCTTATTGCAGCATCTATAATAATCATGACCATGATGCTTTTAAAGTTAAAAAGCACGGAAACCAGTTTAACTCATTCGCTTACTCAAAAGTTTATGGTTTCATCAGAACATAAACTAAACGATTTTTTTGAAACTGTTGGCAGGGCGATACTTGTTGAAAAAGAAAGAAACCAACAAACATCTTATTTAAACATGTCTGAAGTGCAGGTGGTAGATTATTTTATGCCTGTTCTTAAAAACTATCCACAAATTTCATCTATAGGAATAGCTAATGAAAAATCCTATGAAATAGATTTGTTCTCTGATGGAGCAGAGGTATTTACTCGAAAAGTTGATTTAAAGATTAATGATAATGTTGCCCAATTTAGCCAGTGGAAAAAAGAAGGAGACTCTTTATATACAATAAAATCTTGGGAAAATCCATTGATAAAATTACCTTCGGAAAGAGATTGGCACACCAACGCTATGAAAAAACTTTATGATAATGAAGTTACCTGGACAACTCCTTATATTTTTAATACTAATAGTGAAATTGGATTAACAGCTTCTATAGGGTGGGAGGATATGTATACTAATGAAATTACCATTTTGGCTTATGATGTTACTTTAACTAATCTTACCAATTTTACTAAAGAGATAAAAGTTACATCTAACTCAATGACTTTTATCGTTTCAGAAAGTTTAGATTATATAGCACTCCCTAATAATAATGTTATTAAAAATCCAAAAGAAGCGTTGCTAAAATCAGTTCATCAGGTTAATATTCCTGCTGTTGCTCATGCCTTTAATCACTGGGAAGAAAGTAAAGCGTTACTAACACAAACTTTTAAATATACAAGCAATAATAAAACTTGGTGGGCAAGTATAAAACCATTTCATTTAAATGAAAGCAGTGTTATGTATGTTGGTACTGTAATTCCACAACAAGATATAATTGAAATTTCTAATGATACGAGATACTATATTATAGGCGGGTTTTGCATTTTACTTATACTATTACTTTTTGTACTTTACTATTCATTTCAAAATAAAAAGATCAATTACTTGTTAAAAAGAAAACATGGTGAAATATCTAAAATTAATAAAAACATTCAAGAGAAAAGTAAAGAAGTTAAAGATAGTATTCAATATGCAAAAAGAATACAATCAGCTATTTTAACCTCTAAAGAAGAAGTTACTACAAACTTAAAAAACAGTCTGCTTATCTATTTGCCAAAAGATATTGTTGCCGGAGATTTTTACTGGCATAAACAAAAAGATAATTTAGTATTTTATGCTGTAGCTGATTGTACCGGACATGGTGTTCCTGCAGCAATGATTTCTGTAATTTGTAATCATGCTTTAAATACTTGTGTAAACGATTTTGGCTTAACAAACCCCGGTGAAATATTAGATAAGGCACGAGAAATTGTTATTGAGGCTTTTAATAACCAAGTAAATTCTATACAAGATGGAATGGATATTTCACTTTGTGTATTAGATAAGAATGATATAGAAAAAGATGGTTTTTATTCATCATTACAATGGGCTGGAGCTAATAGTCCATTATGGTTAATAAGACCCATTAAAGATAATGAAAGTGAATTGTTTGAATACAAACCTAACAAACAACCGGTTGGAAAAACATTAAACCCAACTCCATTTACAACCAATACTATTTCACTACAAAAAGAAGATAGTTTGTTTATTTTTTCTGATGGATTTTCTGACCAATTTGGGGGTAAAAAAGGAAAAAAATTCATGTCCAAACAATTTAAAGAATTCTTACTATCTATAAATAACTTATCAATGGAGACTCAAAAAGAACTAATCTTAGAAAAATTTAGAGATTGGAAGGGCGATAATGAACAAGTAGATGATGTTTGTATTATCGGTGTGAGAATTTGATGAACGAACAATACAACTGATTAATTTCATATTTGGAAATGAACATTTAATCTATATATTTGTATTTTATGAGTTACAGATATATTATAGCTTTATTATTGTTCTTAATAGCTAATTCAAGCATTATATCTGCATCAATAAATAAAACTGATTCTTTAAAAAAGGTTAGTAAATTATTAGCAGCTCAATTTAAAGGAGAACTTTCTGATACCACATTTGTTAATTCATTAATAGCTACCGGTAATTATTATTCAGAGGAACAGCCCGATTCTGCTACTGAATACTATAAACAATCAATTAATTTAATAGAAATTATTAGGTTGAATAATATGGGGGATAAGGAGCAAGGTATTGATGTAAAAATAGATTATAAGTTAAGTCAAATTTATCTTCAATATGGATTAACCCAATATTATTTAGGAGAATTTATTAAAGCGAAGAATCAATATCAAAAAACAATAAGTTTATTACAAAAACATATTGATAAGAAAATTAAGTCCGCTACAAAAAATAACTTTCTGGCATTAAAAGCTAAGGCTCTTGCTCAAATTGGAAATTGTAATTGGAGCTTAAGTGAATATGACAATGCCTTTAAAAACTATTCAAAAGCCTTAGAAATCAATATTAAAATTGATAATAAACAACAACAGGCTGCAATTTTAGGTAATATGGGAGTAATTATGGATACCCAAGGCAGATATGCAGAAGCATTAACTTATTATTTTCAATCATTAAAAATTGAAGAAGAAATAAATAATGAAAAGGGGCAGGCAGTTACTTTAGGAAATATTGGAATAATTTATTACAACCAAAAAGAATATGAAAAAGCGTTAGATTATTATGAAAAATCATTAGCACTTAAAGAAAAAATAAATGAAACCAATAGCATATCTACCATACTTGGTAATATTGGTATTGTATATCATGATCAAAATAATTTCGATAAAGCATTAGAATATTATCAAAAAGGATTAGCAGTTGATAGAAAGTATAATAATAAATATGGAATATCAAGACATTTAGGAAATATAGGCTTGGCTTATGAAGATAAAAAAGATTTTAAAAAAGCGTTAGATTATTATTTTGAAGCATTAAAAATTGATGAAGAGTTAAATAATAAAATTGGAATTGCTTATCAGAAAAGTTATATTGGTAATCTTTATATGTTATTAAACGAGCATAAAAAAGCAGAAAAATACCTCGCAGAATCGTATCAACTTTCTAAAGAAATAGGTTCTTTAGAGGTGTTAGAGTCTTCTACAGGAAAGCTTAGTGAACTTTATGAAAAAAACAACAAAAAAGAATTAGCTTTCGACTTTTATAAACTATTTATTCAATATAAAGATAGTTTGTTAAAAGAAGAAAATACTAAAGCTTCCATAGAAAAAGAAATGCAATACCTGTATGAAAAAAAATCTGTTGCTGATAGTCTTGCTTATGAGAAAGAAAAAGCTCTTTCAAAAGCAGAAAAAGCTAAACAAAAAGCTGAAATAAAAATGATCAAAAATCAGCAATATGCTTTGTTTGGAGGACTTTTTCTTATTATTCTTTTTAGTGGTTTTATGTACAATAGGTTTAGAGTTACTAATAAACAAAAACAAATAATAGAATCTCAAAAAGTTATTGTAGAACAAAAAAATATAGAAATTGTTGATAGTATTAAATATGCCAAAAGAATTCAAAATGCAATTTTACCTGCAGATGAACTTCTGAAACAACAGCTTAAAGATTTTTTTGTTTTATACCATCCAAAAGACATTGTAAGTGGAGATTTTTATTGGTTGGAAAAGTATGAAAATCATATTTTATTTGCAGCAGCAGATTGTACCGGACACGGAGTTCCCGGAGCTATGGTTAGTGTAGTTTGTGCTAATTCACTATCAAAAGCATTATTAGAAGTTAAGGAAGCAATCCCTGCTAAAATTTTAGATAAAACAAAACAGTTGGTGGTAGAACATTTTGAAAAGAGTGGTGAAGATGTAAAAGATGGAATGGATATAGCACTTTGTAGTCTCAAACTTTTTGAAAGTTATGCAACACTACAGTATGCAGGAGCAAATAATCCATTATATATTGTTAGAGAAAATAGGGAAGGGATAGCTGAGTTGACTGAAATTAAGCCTAATAAACAACCAATAGGAAAGTATTTTAGACAAGAATTGTTTACCAATCATGAAATTGAGTTGCAAAAAGGAGATACTATTTATGTATTTACAGATGGTTATGCTGATCAGTTTGGAGGGCCTAAAGGTAAAAAGATGATGTATAAACCATTTAAAGATTTACTTTTAAATATTCAAGATAAAAGTATGGACGAGCAAAAAGAAATTTTAGAACAACACTTTAATGATTGGAAAGGTAGTCTAGAACAAGTGGATGATGTTTGTATTATCGGTGTGAGAATTTGACAAAGTCAAAGAGCGAACACTAGATAATACAAATCCTCAGCTTGACTGAGGATCCTTATTATAGATAATTGAAATATTTTATAGGCGTTAAAATTTGACAAAGTCAAAGAATGAACATCAGAAAAAATAAATCCTCAACTTGATGATTGAGGATTTATTTTATAGTTCTTAGTATTTTACCTTTGTAGTGTCTGAAAAAGTAAAAGTTCGAATATCAGATAATAGGAATTGGTCTTTTAGATAGATGTAAAATACATATTTAATAATGTAGTTAAAATTAATCTTCATCATCTTCATCTAAATCTTCTTCATCATCAAAGTCGTCTTCTTCATCGGCTTCAACTTCTATATCATCATTAATTCCGTCAAAGTTGTCAGCTGCTTCCGGAGTGTCATCATCCTCATCTTCATCTTCATCATCTGGTTCAACTAATTTAACGGCTGATTTAAAGTTATCCAATACAACTAAATAAGAATCTTCCTCATTAATTTTCCAAATAATTCCTCTTTCGATTTCTCCTTTGTAAGGGAAATCTACCATTTTAATATCGTCAGCTTCAATTAATCCAACAATTTCTTTTTGGATTTTTTTATCGAAACTTGATAATTTTTTTATTGATCTGGCCATAATCTAAAACATTAAATATTGCAACAATATTATTAATATATATTGATTGAAAAATAAAAAATAAATTTTTTTTTAATTTTTATTTTTTGCAGCTAATAAAGTGTTTTTCAATAAAGAAACGATGGTCATTGGTCCTACGCCACCAGGTACCGGAGAAATATAACTACATTTTGGAGCAACTTCATCGAATTTTACATCACCTATTAAACTGAAACCTGATTTTTTTGAGCTATCTTCAATTCTATGAATACCAACATCTATAACTGTAGCTCCTTCTTTTACCATATCGGCTGTAACAAATTCAGGTTTGCCTAAGGCTACAATTAATATATCTGCTTGAAGCGTTATTTCTTTAAGATTTTGTGTTCTGCTGTGTGTAATAGTAACAGTGCAATTCCCTGGGTAGGTATTTTGCGACATTAAAACACTCATCGGAGATCCTACAATATGGCTTCTGCCTATTACTACACAATGTTTTCCTTCAGTAGGAATATTGTGATGTTTCAGCATTTCTGTAACACCAAGAGGCGTTGCAGGTAAGAAAGTTGGTAAACCCAACAGCATTTTCCCTAAACTTGTAGGATGAAATCCATCTACATCTTTTTTTGGATTGATGGCTTCGGTAATTTTTTGTTCATTAATATGTTTGGGTAATGGTAATTGAACAATAAAGCCATCTAAGTCATCATCATTATTTAGCTTATCTATTTCGCTTAGTAAATGTGCTTCTGTAACATCTTTTTCTAATGCCACTAAAGTGCTTCTAAAACCAACTACTTCGCAAGCTTTAACTTTTGCATTTACATAGGTTTTGCTAGCACCATCATTTCCAACTAAAACCGCTGCTAGGTGAGGAGTTCTTCCTGTTTCATCTTTCAGTTTAGAAACTTCTTCAGCAATTTCAAGTTTAATTTTATCTGCTACCTCTTTTCCGCTAATAATAGTTGGCATGCTTGCTTAGTTTTAGATTTATTATCGTTTTACTTGTTAATTTATTATCGTTTCATGTTGGGTAAACTCTTCATCATCTGAGCCATTTTGTTTTTGTCTCCCATCATTTTCATCATTTTACCTGTTTGCTCAAATTGTTTAATGAGCTTGTTTACTTCCTGGATAGAAGTTCCGCTTCCTTCTGCAATTCGTTTTCTTCTACTTCCGTTTAGAAGCTTAGGTTGGGCTCTTTCTTCCGGAGTCATGGATTTGATAATGGATTCTACCCCTTTAAAAGCGTCATCATCAATATCAATACCTTTAGTCATTTTTCCTAAACCGGGAACCATGCCTAACAAGTCTTTCATATTCCCCATCTTTTTTATCTGACCAATTTGATCCATAAAATCATTGAAATCAAACTGATTTTTAGCAATTTTCTTTTGAAGCTCTCTGGCTTTTTTCTCATCATACTGTTCTTGGGCTCTTTCTACCAAACTAACCACATCACCCATACCCAAAATACGGTCTGCCATTCTTGATGGATAGAAAACATCCAATGCATCCATTTTTTCTCCCGTACCAACAAATTTAATTGGTTTATCCACTACAGAACGGATAGAAAGCGCAGCACCACCTCTGGTATCACCATCTAATTTAGTTAAAACTACACCATTAAAATCAAGTTTGTCGTTAAATGCCTTAGCCGTATTTACAGCATCCTGACCTGTCATTGAATCTACAACAAACAAAATTTCGTTAGGAGAAACAGCATTTTTAACCGCCTCAATTTCATTCATCATTTGTTGATCTACAGCTAAACGTCCGGCAGTATCTATAATTACTGTGTTAAATCCTTTTTGTTTGGCTTCAGCAATAGCTTTCTTAGCAATATCAACAGGATTTTTATTTTCTTTATCTGACCAAACTTCTACACCAATTTGTTCACCAAGAACATGTAATTGATCAATCGCAGCAGGACGGTAAACATCTCCTGCAACTAACATTGGAGTTTTTCCTTTCTTAGTTTTTAAGTAGTTAGCTAATTTCCCTGAAAAAGTAGTTTTACCCGAACCTTGCAAACCGGCAATTAATATAACAGTTGGGTTGCCTTTCAGGTTAATTTCTTCTTCTCCACCACCCATCAGTTCTACTAAAGCATCATGAGTAATTTTAACCATTAATTGGTTGGGAGATAATGAATTGATTACATTTTCTCCTAAAGCTTTCTCTTTAACTTCATCAGTAAATTGCTTCGCTACTTTGTAACTAACATCAGCGTCTAATAAAGCACGTCTAATTTCTTTAACGGTTTCAGCAATATTAATCTCAGTAACCTGTCCTTGTCCTTTTAATACCTTAAAGGCTCTTTCTAACTTATCCGATAGACTGTCAAACATAATTTTTTAATTTGAATTAATGGTGAGCGACAAATTTAATATTTTTTATTGCTTTATGAGGAATAAGCCATATCAAAATATACAAACGGTTTATGAACCAAATAATCAGTTATTTTTTGATGGTTTTGTTTATTAGGATTATGTATTTTTACATTCATTTTTAGAAAAATTAACAAAAATCTATTTTTGGAATAGAAATTGTTTTTAGTCGGTGAATTAATAAAAAAATAAAAAGAATACTTATGAAAAAACTTTACTTTTTTATTGCGTTTATAGTAATTACTCTTTCAGCAAATGCTCAACATACAACTTATGATATTGGTAGATGGACTTTAGGAGGAAACATTGGGGGTGCCTATCAAAAAGGAGATGTTAGTAACAAATTATTTGGTTTTGGTTATGGTGCTACATTAGAATACAGACTTTATAATAAAAAGTACAGGTTTTTTGGCTTTTCGTTGAGAGGTAGGTATTTAAAATCTGAAACATTTGGGTTGGGTTATCAGCCTCACGAAAGTTTTATTTCTAATTATGCATTAAATGGTTTTGGGAATTCAGGAGTTAATTATTCCAATCAGTTGTTTTTTCAAAACAATAATACCGAGTTTGAAGAACTTTCGTTAGAAGCCATGTTACGATGGAATAAACTGTATGAAAATACAGGCATTCTTTTTTATTTATTTGCCGGAGCAGGAGGAACGGATTATGTTGTTAATACTAATCAATTAGATGAGTTCGGAAATCAATACGATTATTCTTCTATTAATTATGAAGGAAGTAAGTCGGATGTTAGAAAGCAATTAAGCGATTTATTAGATGATAGTTATGAAACAGATTTAGATAATAGAAATTATTCAAGAGTTGTATTTACACCTGCCGTTGGAGTAGGGTTAGGATTTAGAATTGCTCCCGGAGTTGATTTTGCTTTAGAACATAAAATTTCTTTGCCGCAAACCGATTATTTTGATGGTCAGGCAACAAAAAATAATGCTCCATTTTTTATTCAAGACATTTACCACTATACTTCTTTAGGATTACATTTTAGTATTATAAAACATCACCAAGGAGAAAGTACTTATACTCCTACAACTATACCAACACCAACAAACCCTACAAATCCCACAACAACACCTTATACCCAACCTGTAAAACCTGTAATTATTTTATCTCAACCAATAGCTACCACATTTATTTCGCCAAATTGTAAGGTAACTATTATTGCTAAAATAACCCCTGATATAAAAACTCAAGATGTTACTTTTTATCATAACAACAACTTGGTTGCTACTCAAAATTATAGTTTTACAAATAATGAGTTAAAAGCTACCGTTCAGTTAGCTAATGGCACGAATAATTTTAAAATTGTAGCTAAAAAATTAGCAGAAACCACTACAAAAGAGTTCTCATTAACTTGTAATGAAGAAAGTACCATTACCATTTGTCATAAAACACCAACAGGAAGTAGAGAAACCATAAGTATTAAATCATCAGATTGGGCAATGCATGAATCCCATGGAGATACCAAAGGAGCTTGTACTGAAAATGAGAAAATGATAACCATTTGTCATCAGATTTCTAGTCGTGAAGGAGATATAGAAACCATTCAAATTCCCGAATCACAATGGTTAATACATAAGTCTCATGGTGATAAAATGGGAGCTTGTGTTCCTATTCAAAAATCAATGATTACTATTTGTTTAAACAATCAATCGTTTGAAATTGAAGAGTCCCAATGGCCAAGTTATCAAAGTCAGGGAGCAATAAAAGGGACCTGTTATACTGTTAAAAAAATAACCATTTGCCATGTTCCTACAACAGGAGATAAGCGTCAAACTATAGAAATTCCTGAATCAGAATGGTTAATACACCAAGCACATGGAGATGTTTTAGGAACTTGTCCTGCGGTGGAGCCTACGATAACCATTTGTCATAAAGAAGCATCAGGGAATAAAGTTACCATTTCTATTCCTGAATTTAGATGGGTAGAACATTTTAACCATGGAGATAGTAAAGGAGAATGTCCAAGAGTTGAAATACCGACAATGACCATTTGCCATTATCCTGCTGGATCTAGAGTACCACAAACCATACAAATTCCGGCAACCGAATGGGCAATGCACCAAGCACATGGAGATAGCCAAGGAGCTTGTCCGGTAGTCGTTGATAATGACATACAAATTTGTCATTATAATGCAGCTACAGGTAAAAAACAGGAGATGATAATTAAAGAATCTGAATGGTCTGCACATCAAGCACATGGAGATACTAAAGGGTTATGTCCTAAAGATAATTTACCAAATGAAAACCCTACTTTGATTAGCATTTGCCATAAAGATATATTAACAGGAAATACCACTACAATACAAATTCCTGCTACAGAGTGGGCAACACACCAAGCTCATGGCGATTTTATGGGTGTTTGTCCAAAAGTTAAAAAAATAACCATTTGCCATGTTCCTACAACAGGAGATAAGCGTCAAACAATGGAAATCTCTGAATCTGAATGGGCAATACATCAAGCACATGGTGATGTTTTAGGTGCTTGTCCGGCAGTAGAACCAACATTAACCATATGTCATAAAGATGCAATGGGTAAAAAATCAACTATTACTATTCCGGAGTTTAGATGGGTAGAACATTTTAACCATGGCGATACTAAGGGAGCTTGTCCAAGAGTTGAAATACCGATGATAACCATTTGCCATAAACCTGTGGGAGGAGGAACACCACAAACCTTACAAATTCCTGCAACCGAATGGGCAGCACACCAAGCTCATGGAGATACACAAGGAGCTTGTCCGGTAGTAGTAGATAATGATATACAAATTTGTCATCATAATACAGCTACAGGTAAAAAAGAGCAAATGATAATTAAAGAATCTCAATGGGCAACACATCAAGCTCATGGCGATACGAAAGGATTATGTCCTAAAGATGAAAATAACTCAGGCACACCAGATTTAATAGCTATTTGTCATAAAGATCCTACAGGAGCTTATCAGACCATCCAAGTTACTGCTTCAGAAGTAAGAATACATTTAGCACATGGAGATATTACAGGACCGTGTACTACGCAAAACAATGGTGGAAATACAGGGGGAACAGGTGGTTCAAATGGAGGTGAAGATAAAATTACCATTTGCCATTACCCACCTGGAAATACAAATAATCCCCAAACCATAGAAATACCTGCTTCTGCTTGGCCTGCACATCAAGCACACGGAGATACACAGGGAGCTTGTACTCCTTCAACAGGAGGTAATCCGGGAGGAACACCCGGAGGTTCCGGAGGGAATTTAGGAGACCCAAGAGGAGGAAACTCCGGAGGAAATAATAAAATTACTATCTGTCATTACCCACCTGGAAATACAAATAATCCCCAAACCATAGAAATACCTGCTTCAGCATGGCCTGCACATCAAGCACATGGAGATACGCAAGGAGCTTGTGCACCTACAACAGGAGGTAATCCGGGAGGTACAGGAGGGAATTTAGGCAACCCAAGAGGAGGAAATAATAGCGGAAATAATAAAATCACCATTTGTCATTATCCACCTGGGAATACAGGAAATCCTCAAACCATAGAGATACCTGCATCTGCATGGCCTGCTCACCAAGCTCATGGAGATACTCAGGGAGCTTGTACTCCTTCAATAGGAAATGGCGGTAGCTCTGGTAATTCAGGTGGGAACAATGGTGGTTCTGGAAATAATGGAGGAAATGAGAAGATAACTATTTGTCATTACCCACCGGGAAACACTGGAAATCCACAAACCATAGAAATTCCTACATCTGCATGGTCTGCACATCAAGCACATGGAGATACGCAAGGACCGTGTCCATCTTCATCGGTAAAGATAAAGGAATCAACCAGCAAGCCCGGTATAAAAAAATCTGGCATTAAAAAACCTTAATAATGGAACAACAAGAGTTATCAGAACATTTTTGGAATGACAGGTATGAAAAATGTGAAACAGGGTGGGATATAGGTCATATCTCTACACCACTTAAGGATTATTTTGATCAGCTTACGGATAAGGAAATGACTATTCTTATTCCGGGATGTGGAAATGCCTACGAAGCTGAATACCTGAATCAATTAGGGTTTAAGAATGTGGTAGTGTTAGATTTTTCTAAACATGCACTACAACAATTTAAGCAACGTGTTCCTACTTTCCCCGAGCATCATTTAATTTGCGAAGATTTTTTTAAGCACCAAGGTGCTTATGATTTGATGGTAGAACAAACTTTTTTTTGTGCGTTACATCCCAGCTTGAGAGTAAAATATGCTGAGCATACAGCATTATTACTAAAGTCTAAAGGAAAATTAGTAGGTCTTTTGTTTGATGATGTGTTAAATACAAATCACCCACCATTTGGAGGCAATAAAGCAGAATATTTAAGCTATTTTTCTCCGTATTTTGATGTTGCCATTATGGAAACGGCAACGAACTCCATACCGCCTAGAGCAGGAAGAGAGCTTTTTATAAAAATGATAAAAAAATAAGCTGATGTTTAAAGATTTAATGGTTGTTGAGTTAGCAAGTGTTTTGGCAGGGCCCGATGTAGGGATGTTTTTTGCCGAAATGGGAGCAAGGGTGATTAAGATAGAAAACAAAACTACTAATGGAGATGTAACCCGACAATGGAGAACAGCTTCAGAAAAAAGCAATCAAGAGAATATCTCTGCTTATTTTTCATCAGTAAATTGGAATAAAGAACATCTTTTTTTAGACTTAAAACAAGCTAATGATAAAAAACAAGTTACTGATTTATTGAAAGATGCGTCTATTGTAATTGCTAACTTTAAACCCGGTGATGCGGAAAAATTTTCTTTAGATTATCATTCCATTAAACAAATCAATCCGACCATTATTTATGGAGAAATAAATGGTTTTGGCGAAGCTGATAACAGAGTAGCGTATGATGTGGTACTACAAGCCGAAACAGGTTTTATGGCAATGAATGGCACAGCAAGTTCTGGACCTTTAAAAATGCCTTTAGCCATGATAGATGTGTTGGCTGCCCACCAATTAAAAGAAGGAATTTTAGTAGCCTTACTTAACAAAACACAAAGCGGAAAAGGAGCTTATGTACAAGTTGCTTTGTATGATGCAGCACTATCATCCTTAAAAAACCAAGCGACTAATTGGTTAATGAATGGTGAGAATGCCAAATTAATAGGTTCGTTACATCCAAATATTGCTCCTTACGGTGAAACTTATCAAACCAAAGATGGCAAATGGATTGTATTAGCAATTGGCACTGATAAGCAGTTTAAAAGCATGTTGACTAATATTGGTGCAACAGCGTTAATGGATGATGAAAGATTCTCTAGCAATGTTAAAAGAGTAGCAAACAGAAGTGTGTTAGATGATTTACTTAAAAATTACTTCAATAACATTTCTTTATCCTCTTTTCAGGAAAAATTTCATAAAGCCAACATTCCCTTTGGTGTAATTAAAGATGTTAAAACTGTTTTTGAAGAGGATAAAGCCAAGGCTTTAGTTTTAGAAGAAAAAGTAGGAAGCATCAACACCAAAAGAATTAAAACGGCTGTTTTTAAGATTACGGAAGGGTGAAAATTAATTATTCATCATTACTTTTAGCTTAGTTTCTTTATTTCTCAAATCCAGACCACCTTCATAAACAGATTTTAAGTTGACCAAATAGAACGACCAACCTGTGTGACAACCAAGTCGGATATGTTGCTTTGAATTATCATCTGTGGGAATATTTTTTTGTGTTAGTTCTACGATTACATAATCGTCTAATGTAGAAAGTAGCACATCCACTAAACATTCTCCTGCAAAAGTGAATTGAATAAAATCCTTTCCGTTTGCCTCCGTAATTTTACCACGCTCTGTTTCGTCATATAAATACCAATTCCATTCATAACTAAATCCTTTTTCTATAGGTATTTCTTTATTTACGGGTTTTCCGTTAGTATCCATAAAAACAGCCTTACTTAAAAACCACTTTTCAATTGCTGATGCTGTTGTCCAAGCGTTGTAAATGTCAGCTAGTGGTGCTTTAATTGCTATTTTTCTTGTAAAGGTGGTCCAGTCAAAGTTTTTCATGTTAGGTGGGTTTTTATTATGTTCATATTCCACAAGCGGGACACTTGCGGGAGCGGGGGTTGTAAGGTTTTATTTAGCATTTACCCTTATTTTTCTTGTGTTTACTACCATCCTTTTTTTGTTCAGTTTAACGTAAATTGGTTTTTGTTCTTCTCTTATATAATTTTTGTCTTCATAAATTTTATCAAAACAAACGGCTACGACACCAAGTGAAATATCTACAGGAACACTATAACTATTATTTTTAATACAAATATACATGGAATTGGAAGGGATCTGCTCCTTTGTAAATTTTTTGTAAAACTTAACTTGATTAGGATATTGAAGTCCATTGTATGTATTTATTCTATTTTCATAATCATTATACCAAAAAGTTGCATTTTGTTCATCTGTGAAATATATATCCACTTCATTTTTTGATGTTGGAAGACTATTAATCGCTTGGTCTGTAGCTTGGTCAGTTAAACCATTAATAAGTAAAGAAGATCCAGCAGAATATGTAGTGATTGCTCCTTTAACAGCAATTTTTGTTAATGTTTTCGTTAAGTCTAAATATTGCTGTCTTGATTCCTGTCCAATTCCAACCCAAACTATTAATGTTTCGGTATTAGAAGGGTAACTGATTAATTCTTTATATTTAGTACAACTTTCAGATTTACCGAAACATGCTTTCAAATTTCCCCTCGAGTGAATTTGAACTTGATTTTTTTCTGCAATTGCAAATTCTTTAAATGTAGTATCTATTCTTATTAATTCATTTTTTGTATAAGGAATTTTTACAGTTTCGTATCCAATTAAACTATCTTGATTATAAGGAACATATGTTGTGTCATAAAGCGTTTTCCATTCCCAGTTAGTATTAAATGCAGTCAAATCTTCTGTTTTAGGTATTCTTTGTATTTTAACTTTGCATATTCTACCAGAAATTGCAGAATTATTAAATTTAAATTGGTAAAGAGATTTTTGATTAACTGAAATTTTTTTATTTTCAATTTTAACCGTTTTATAATCCATAAATTTTGAATTATTTGGAAGTTCTATTATTTCAATCTCTTTTAATTCTTTACCTTTTAATTCCTCAAAATTAAAAACAATCTGGTCATCTTTAGCAAAGCCATAAAACATTTCTTCGCTGCTCATACCTCCTATTTTAATTGTTAATTCAGCTACGTCAATAGGTTGTAATTGTCCATATCCTGACAATATTATCAAACAAGTCAAGAGGGTAGCTATCGTTTTTTTCATACTATCGTTATTTATTTAATGAATGGGTAACTATTAGCTATACGAAAGTCTGAAAAAAAACTTGTAAAACCTAATAATTTTTTCGTATACCATTCTCATACAAAAGTAGGATCGGAGCGTAACAAAAAAAGCTTATCAGAGACCTGATAAGCTTTTTATAAATAAATATGTTGTTGGTATTACTGAACTACTTCAACATCTGCAGAGATGTTAAGCGTAGTAACAATAGGATCTGTATTAGCAGTAATGGTAACTGTTTTTGTTTGAGCTCCTTGTTGTTTCCCAGGGCTGTATTCTACTACAATTTCTCCTGTTGCTCCTGGTTTAATAGGTTCTTTAGGGAATTGAGGAACAGTACATCCACAGCTTCCTGTAGCATTTTCAATAATTAAAGGTTCTTTACCTGTATTGGTAAATTTGAAAATTTTAGTGTGCTTAGAATCTTGTTTAATTTTTCCGAAGTTATGGCTGTTTTCAGCAAACTGAACAGATGTTTTAGCTCTCGTTTCTGATAAAACAGGTGCTGCCGGAGCTGGTTCGTTAGTTGGAGTAGGAGACATTGGGTTAATAGGATTCAAATCATTTACATTACCCGTATTAGTGGTTACTGATGGAGATGTAGCAATGCTTTCAGAAGCATTATAATCTCTTCTTGCCGGTCTGTCGTCCATAAAGAAGGTATCTACAATTAAGGTTAAAGCAATTACGCCCAATAAGGCAACTTTCAAATTTTCTTTCATAGTTAGTTATTTTTTATTTTTAATGTGATGACAAATTTACAAAACTTATTTATAAACTAATTTTTCTTTTTTAAAGGTATCGCTCTTTATTTCTTCAACGGCTTTTAATAAGGCATTATCTATATCGCTAATAACTTGGTAATAAGCAGAGCTATCCCACATGTTTCGGGCAACAATTGCTTTTAATCGGGTAAGTAAAAAGGTTTTTGAGGTATTGATTTGTTCTTCATTTTTTTCTACTTCATTTTTAGCGGCAAAATCAACAAATGCGGTTAGCAGCTCTTTTTCTGCATCAAAATTATTTTTAAAATCGCTTACAGTAGGGTAAGTTGTCATTAGCTTTTCTCTGTTATCTTGTGTGTATTCCAATGCAAATTCATTTACCAAGCCTTCTCTGGTAACTTTACTCAAGTAATCAGAAATCATGCTGGTATCTATAGGAACAAATACATCAGGCATGATGCCTCCGCCACCATAAACCGTTCTTTTACTGTTTAGGGTAGTAAATTTTAAGGAATCAGGGAATGCAATACTATCTTCAGTAACTAATTCTCCGTGTTCGTACCTTCTTGTAAGCTCTTTGTAGTACTCTTCTTTGCCTTCATCATAAGGTCGTTGAATACTTCTTCCGGAAGGTGTGTAATACCTTGCAATGGTTAACCTAACAGCAGAACCGTCTACTAAAGAAAATGGTTTTTGAACCAACCCTTTACCAAAAGATCTTCTTCCTACAATTAATCCTCTGTCGAAATCTTGAATAGCACCGCTAACAATTTCGGAAGCTGATGCTGATCCTTCATCAATCAGAAGTACCAATTTGCCTTTTTCAAAACCACCTTTTTCTGTGGTAAAATATTCTTGTTTCGGACTTTTTAATCCTTCGGTGTAAACAATTAACTTATTTTCATCAAGAAATTCATCAGCCAGTTGAATAGCTGATTTTAGGTAACCTCCGCCATTTCCTCTTAAGTCTAATATTAAATGTTTTACATTTTTTTGCTTCAGTTTTTTTAATCCATCTCTAAATTCGTCAATGGTTTTATTGGCAAAACGATTTATTTTTATGTAGCCGATTTCATCATCAACCATATAAGAAGCATCTACACTAAAAATCGGAATTTCATCTCTGGTAATGGTAAATTTTAATAAGTCTTTTTCTCCTCTACGTTTAATAGCAACAGTTACTTTAGTACCTTTTTTACCTCTCAGTTTATCTTGCACATCACTGTTTTGAAGACCAATTCCGGCAATATTTTCTTTATCTACTTCAATAATTTTATCGCCCGCCTGAATGCCTACTTTTTCGGACGGACCACCGGGAATAGGAGATACGACTATAAGTGTGTCGTGTAAAATATTGAACTGAATCCCTACACCTTCAAAATTTCCGATTAAAGGTTCGTTCATCTTTTTGAGTTCTTTTTCAGGGATATAAACAGAGTGAGGATCTAATTCTTTTAATAAAGCAACAATGGCTGCTTCGGTTATTCTTTCTTCATCTGTAGAATCAACATAAGCGTAGTTGATAAGTTGAAGTAAGTTTTCAATTTTTTGTCCGCCTGGCGTAACTAGGTTTTGAGCAAAAATAGATAACACAAAAAATTGTGTTATTATCAGAAGTGAGATTTTTTTTATGATCATAATTTTAGTATAAAGTGAGGCTAACAAATTTAAGTAAAAAGTTTAGCAAAGAAAGTTAATAAATTATAAAACAACTATTATGCAACTTTTTATATTTTTTTAAAACCTTAAAGGTCTTAATTGGAAAAGTTATCATAAGATAACTAGGGGTGAGTTGAAATAAGTTGAGTTTTGAAAATACATGCTCTTTTTCTTGATAAAAAGAGCCAAAAATCAAGAACAAACGGTGCCAAATCCTTTGTAATCTTTACCCACATGCCCTCGCATTTCCTGGTCCGATTACTCTGGATTTCGCACCGTTTGTTCGGTTGCCCTCGCTCGGGTACTTAGGTATTAGAAATTGGGCAGAGTTGAAATTGATTTTTTAGTGAGGAGAGGAATTGTTCTTAAAACTCTACATTTAATTGTTGTAAAACCATTCTGAGACTGATTAAGAGCTTTTGTTTTTCCTCATTTTCTTCCATATCTATGGTTTCTTCTACATCAAAAATTAAATCATTTACTTCATCTTCACCAAAAGTAGCATCGAAATTTTCTATTACTGTTAATGCTTCTAAACAAACATTAAAATCCCCATTTACAGCTTCTTGTACTAAGTAACTTAAATGATTACTTGCATCTAATCCGGATTGCCAAAAAATAGATATTAAAAAGGCTTTGATAGAAAAGTACTTGTCATTTTCTATGGCATTAATAATTGCTTGAGTGGTATTTTCTGCTTTTAAGTCAAACAATAATTCGGTAATAGCTTGTTGAACTTCGCTATCTTTATTTACTAAGTAAACATCTAAAAGTGGCTCAATAGCTTCCGGTTTACCACTTTTTCGGAGTTGTTTTATAGCGGTTAATACTTTTTGGGTGTCGTTTCCTTGTAAATCTTTAATGATGTTGTTGAATTTGTTGTCGTTTCTTTTTACAGCCATAGTAAATAAATTAGAGTGATATAAAAAATGAGTTAAAAGAAATAGGGTGAATAAACTAGTTTATTCACCCTATTTTTTGATAAAAGTTGGGATTAATAATAAATTAACCTTCTAACTTTTGCAATATATTTAGCCAAACGAATTACTTGTTTAGTGTAACCAAACTCGTTATCGTACCATACATAAAGTACTATATTTTTTTTGTCGTTAGAAACGATGGTTGCATTACTATCATAAACAGAGCAACAAATGTTTCCTATAATATCTGTAGATACTAATTCAGGATCATTTTCGTATTTAATTTGATTTACTAAACTTCCCTGAAGGGCTGCTTTTCTAATTAGTTCGTTTATTTCATCTACAGAAGTTTCTTTTTTAACTTCTAAACTAAGAATTGCCAAAGAACCGTTTGGAGTAGGAACCCTTACTGCATTTGCGGTTAATTTTTCTTTTAAAGAAGGAATTACTTTAGTTCTGTCTCTTATACACATCTGACGCTGCCGACGACTCCT
>OJGX01000295.1_pt1 | contig 25947 bp, 17 predicted proteins | sample 1594661 | NCBI WGS metagenome assembly OJGX01 (sample SAMN05416839, study PRJEB24817) | seawater metagenome | isolation source: Sea water | place: Canada:Atlantic | collected 2013-07 | reverse complement strand
CTAGTCTCGTGGGCTCGGAGATGTGTATAAGAGACAGGTTCAGTATCGGATCCTCTGAGTTGACAGAGGCGACGCCGGAAATGGCGTGACGAACCACCACGGGCATGATTTTCCGCTCAATCAATTCGATGACTTTGTGAAAGAGGTCTCCGTGGTTGAGTTCATAGTTGTCGAGTCGACGGACCAAGTCTTGTCGAGCATGAACGATGATATGACTTGCGAGGGGCAGCGTCCGAAGTCGATCAAATGTCTGTGGATCGAGTTCCAAGGAACTCTGGTAGCTTAACTCACCGAGGATGTTCTTCTCGACTTCTTTTATAGGCCCTTGGGCGTTGATGAAGTGGTAGAAATAGGTCTGCTTGAGTGATTGGAGCGCATCCCAAGTCTTTTCTTTGAAGACCCGATAACGGTGCTTTGCTGCCTCGGTATCAAGGTCAGTGGGGCGCAATTCCATGGGTTCCCCAATACCGGTGGATTTGACCTTCTGATTATAGCGCTCGATCTCACGGCCTCTGCTGAGTTGTCGTTCGATACTCGTGGGCTCGTCGACGAAGAGAACCATGACATGGATGGTCGGTTGCCGAAAATGAATTCGGAGAGGCGTGTCGTAGAACTCGTGACGCAGTTCGTTCATTTTTGCCACCAAGAGTTTCAAGCATTCCACCTGAACTTTTGTTCGCGGGAATCCATCGAGAACGGCTCCGTCCCGATACTCTTCCTCAAGAAGCTTTCGGAACACCAGGTCCATGACTTCTCGGTCCCCAACCATGCCTCCTTGATCTTTGATCCTCTTGGCTTCTGGGCTATCGAGAAGTGAACTGACGACAATGGGATCGCAAGTCAGGCCTCGAGATTCGAGAATGAAACGCGTGTGGGTTCCTTTACCAGATCCAGGGGCGCCTCCGAGAAGAATCAGCTCCTTGGCAAATCGGAGGTTCTCTCGACCGAATGTGGATTCAAGATCAGACCATACGTGGTTAAAGATCAGCTGAGCGTCCTTAATCTCTAGATCGGGATCCGACTGTGGCGGTGAACTCGCAGTGGGGTCTTCGGGCGCTACGTTCAATGTTGTGGAATCCATAAAACTCAAGTCTCGGAAGAAGATTGAACGGGATGGATGCGAGTGCTGGCAATGATTTTCGATGATTCTATGCGCCCCTCGGGCTAGAAATCCTGAGATAGTGGGACGGTGACGAATAGGTCACATGGGCTCGACTGGGGCGTTGATGACTCAGTTTGCCGTTCGGCCAGGGCATTTGGAATGGCTTTTGCTAGTAGAATATCGGGGATGGGTCTTGATGATTGAGCTAAGGGGTTGGGTTGATTGGAATGAAAATGACGGGACAACGAGGATGAAACGAGTGGGGATTCAGCGATCAGCGTGTTGTCAAAGAGCAGACTGGAGCGTGGCACAGTTCAGCCGGCTCTTGCGGCTGACTAGTGTTCTCGTGCCGTTAGTGGCATCCACAGCGAGTCTCGAATTTGACGATATCGTTGTTCGTGAGGGCGACGAGGGGCGTCGCTCGATAGTGTTGCCGCTGAGGCTTGCCAGTGCCCTTGACCAAGCCGAAGCCGCATCGATCTCCTACACGACCTTCCCTGAATCCGCTACGAGTGTCGATGATTATACTTCGGCATCGGGCCGGCTCGTTTTCTTACCTGGCGCCCGTATTCCTGGGCTGCCTCGTCCTGGGGATTCCGATGATCCTTTGATTCGTGTGCTGGACCTTGAATCCGAGTATGGAATCGATGTCTTAGCCGAGCTCGATCGCCCACTCGGATTGGCCGTTGCTCCCGAGGGCAGTGCTTTTGGGGAAGCGCTTTATGCCGGGTCGCTGGGACAGAATGGGAGTGGTGTGAATGATTACATCGTTCGGGTGGACTATCATGGTCAGGTGGAAGACTTTGCCCGTCTCGAGTCTGAAGCAGACCCAACGAGCCTCGAATTCCCGCCTGCAGGCAGCCAATACGGCGATTTCCTATTTGTCTCGGCGAACAATCGGGACGGTCAACGGCCCGGCGACCAGGGAGGCACCATCCAGCGTCTGGACGCTGAGGGGGAAGTGATTGATTTTTCAGCGATCGGGATTCCGTTGGGACCGGGAGAGCCGGGTGAGTTGGCGTTTGGATTGGGCACCGCTTTTGGAGATACGCTCTTTGTTGCCAATTCCGTTGGATCACCTGGCGACATTCTTAGCTTGGGTTTGGCTGGTGAACTTAGCGTTGTTGCGAGTGATGGATTGTTTGAAGGCAATGAGCAGGGGTTAGCTCCGAGATCCATCGCGATAGCCGAGCCTGGTCGCTACGGCGGGTTAATGTATTTTGGTGAATTTGGCCGGGGCTGTTCGTGCCTAAAGGTCGTGGGCTCAGATGGGAGGATCGAACCGTGGGTTGATACGCTTCCAGGGGATCCGCACGCCATCAAGTTTGCTCCTGCTGGTGTGTTCAATGGGGACATGTTTGTAGCGGTAGATGACGGAGCGAGTGGATCGATCCTGAGGGTTGAGCCGAGCGGATCGTTCTCCGTGTTCTTGGGAGGTTTGCAGGGGTTCTTCCACGGAAACGGGAAGGACGTGATTGAGTTTTCTCGGGACGGATCCATCATGTTCGTCGCTGATTACTTCGCTGGTACAATTTATCGCGTTGCTCCAGCGTCTGAATTAGTCGTCGAAATTCTTGGTGATATCCAACCCGAACCAGATGAAACGATACGAGTCGAGTTTTCTGATCCGATCAATCTGCGGCTTCCGAATAAACCGTTGATCGTGACGATTGAAAACGACGATAGGGGCGACCGTCCTCCAGAAGTATCAGTCGGACCTGAAATTACCTTTTCTGAGGACAGCGGGGGGGGTGTTTGGAGAATGGCAGTTGTTGACGATCGAAGTCCACTTTCGAGTATGGACCTTCGGGTTGCCGTAGAAGACCAGGATCTCATCACGGTCGAAAACATCGGAATCGACCCCGCAGGTGGTGGTTATCTGGTCATTTTAGATAGCGTTCAGGACGGGTTTGGAACTACGGAGATACGGATCGAGCTCGAAGACGAGGGCGGGAATATTGTTCGACGAACGCAGTCCGTCGTTGTGACGGCGGTCAATGACTCGCCCACACTTGGCCCCATTGGCGACGTTCAAGTGTCGACAACCCTGTCCTCCGTGGCGATCCCGTTGAATGGAATCGGATCGGGAGCTGACAATGAGACGGACGTCCTTTCAATCTCTGTGGATGTCGAGGGTGCATTGGAGGGCTTGAGAGCTGAGGTGTTCTACCGGTCTCCGGAAACGCTCGGGAGCTTACGGGTGGATTTACCAGAAGTTAGGGATTCAGGAGGCGAAGTTGAGATCGAAGTAATCGTCAGTGATGGCGGGAGAGAATTTAATGAGGCCCGCCGACGCTTCCGGCTGTCCTACGAAGGAATGCTTAGTGATGCTCCCCCAAGCGTCGTAATCGTTTCACCGGAGTCGTACCAGATTCTCCCACCGTCTATAGACGGAGTCTTGGATGCGGACCCGATTCGGATAGTGATCGAGGCCTTCGATGATCGTGGTGTTGAGCGGGTTGAACTTTTCGCGAATGATCGACGGATCGGAGTCTTGAACGGAGGTGTCAGTGAGTTCCAATGGCGAGAAGAACAGGCCGGGGACTATGAATTGCTTGCGGTCGCATACGATGCAATGGGGCAATTCTCGGAGAGCCTTCCCGTTTATCTTGCTCTTTCATCGGTGAGGGGGCGGGTCGCTGTGGTGAGGAACCACGACGGAGAGGAGATTGATAAGACATCCCAATACCTTTTTGAAATGGGTTTCGTCCCCGATGTGTTTTGGTTCGACGAATTGGATCCTCCAATACTGTCCTCCTACGATCTCGTTGTTTGGTATCGCTCTCCTTTGGAGTCTTGGTTGTGGACGGAAGCGCAAGCAACGGAAGTGAGGGATCGTTTTGATTCCGGCATTCCCTTTTATTTAATTGGAGGTGGCAGTGGTGCGGAGATTCCCGGGCTGAACCCTATCACGATGGCCGATTCGACTGGGGATGTCATCGCGAGGGTGTCTGAAGATGCCCCGAGGGGCATCGTTCATGGGAACTATGGAAGTATTGCCGGTGCCATGGTTATGCTACCTAGCGAATGGGCAGTAGGCGAAGGTGAGCTTGGAGTTCCTGTCGTTGACGCAAGTGGAGTCGTAATGATGCGGGTAGCGCCCGATCCGGCGGAGTTCGATTCTGGACGGACGCGGCAGGCCAGTCAGTCCTTTCCTATTTGCGTTGGGGCTGATTCGGAGCACAATCGTGTCCTCCAACGCCTTTTTCAGAACACCGTCTGTTGGTTGCTCCGATGTCCCTCCTGCCATGCGGTGGACCTCGAACTGAGCCGTGAGAGAGAAGGGGAGGCTCAAACCAGCGGAGATCGTTTTCGCTACGAGGCTCTCGTCCGCCATAGCGGCGAGTGCGAAGGAATTGGAGTCCGAGTCCGCGTTCCGATTCCTGAGGGTGTCCTCCTTGGAAATCTCTCGAGCAGCCGAGGTACTGGAGTCCGGCGTAGCAGTGAGCTGGTATTTGAGCTTGGAAGAATGATGGGTGCGGCGGAGGCGCAGCTATCGTGGGAATTTGACTATCAAGAAGCGGGAACGTACTTGATCGAGGCCACTCTCCTTTCCAGTAGTGAAGAAGTCAATGAGGGCAACAATCACCTTGTGTGGGAAACCGTTGTCGATTCGCCAAGGCCTGAACGTAAGCCCTTTGCGCTGGCGCTTCGAAAGAGTGAGTCAGGGGGGCTGGAAATTGGTCTAGTGGGTGCCTCGAGCGTAGCGGTCGAAATCGAGCAATCGGAAGATCTGATTCGTTGGTTTCCCTGGCGGCGTCTCTCAGTTGGAGAATGGGGATCAACGACTGATATTTCATTTGAATATCAGAGGTTTTTCAGGATTCGTCCCTAGAACCGGCTTGACGGCGAGAAATGTGCTGCGAAAAGCACAGTTGCCAGATCCTTGAATCGTCATTATAAGGGGGGGGATCTCGAATTGTTGGGCGATTGTGCCCGCTTGCGAGAGAGACGAACGAACGCATTTCAGAAAAAGAATGAGAGCCAAATTAAGACAGAACGGCTTTACCCTGATTGAGCTTCTGGTTGTGATTGCTATTATCGCAATTCTTGCCGGCATGCTTCTTCCAGCGCTTGGTAAGGCAAAATCGAAAGCCCAAGGTATTTTCTGCATGAATAACACCAAGCAGTTGATGCTTGCGACAACGATTTATGCGAGTGATTTCGATGACTGGATTTGGCCTAACCCTGACAATGGGAACACAAATCCAGGGCAGAACTGGGTTCCTGGGCAAGCCGGCCGTGGTGGCGCTCAGGAGTTTAACTCGGACATTTTAAATGATCCGACGCGGTCGCTATTGGTTCCCTACGGTGCTAATGACCAACTATTCGGGTGTCCTGCCGACAAGCGTACCGGGCGTTATCAGGGAACGCGATCGGACCTTCAGGGCACGATCGTCCAGAACGCGCGCTCAGTGTCAGCTAGCCAAGCGGTTGGCACGAATCCTAATAAGAACAATGGGAAAGCAGCCGTGGATGGGCCTTGGCTCGACGGTTCACACAATCATCGCGCGGGACAAACCTGGCGCACCTACGGCCGCATGTCTGATGCCATTGATCCAGGACCTTCACAATTGTGGGTCATCATGGACGAAGACGAAAACAGCATCAACGACGGTGGTTTGGCTGTGATCGGACCTGGAGCTGGCACATTTCGTATGATTGACTGGCCTGCAACTTACCACAACGGGGCTGCTGGCATTGCATTCCTTGACGGTCACTCTGAAATTCGCAAATGGAGAGACCCACGAACGAAGGTTTTCCAGGGGAATGTTCGAATTGCTAACCAAGAGAACAATCAAGATATTGTCTGGCTGTCAGAGCGCACCGCAGCGCGTCTGGACGGACGATAAAGGCAGTCATTCTCAAGCGATGTGTTTGAGAATGGATTCGATTTGAAGGCAAATGGGCTCGGTTTTCCGAGCCCATTTCTTTTTTGCCCAATGGTTTCCGAGTGCAGTCGATTGACAAACGGTCCATTGCGAACGATTATTTCCGGATCTTATGAGAGTTTATTTGTCCATTTGTAGTTTGTTGCTCGTGTGTTTTGTCACCGCTTGTGGCCCTGGAAAGACGAAAGTCGATCCCAGTGCTTTGACCTCCGCATTTAGTGGCGCCTCAGCGGATGTCCAAGGGCAGATTAGTTCGATTGTTTCCTCTGTGACGGCAAACGACTTTGAAGCTGCCATTGCTCCTTTGAAAGCCGTCGCGACTAAAGGGAAAATGACTTCGGAGCAAACGACCGCATTGTCCCAAGTGCTTTCTGACATGCAACGGGTTGTTGTGGAGAACGAAGGGGCGTATTCAATGGATGTCTACAATCAACTCAGTGACTTGGTGGGTATTGTTGCTGGGAATCCACCGATCAATATGTAGTCGAGATCTTCCTCATCAGGTCGCCATGTTTCCATTCAATGGCGTTAATATGATTCATGCAAAGCCATGTCGTGGGACATGGCTTTTTGTTTCTGCGTCCGGCAGGGCGCGCGCTCTAGCGGGTTAGAGTTCCTTGCAGACCCGGCAAGGGTGTCCACGCGAGGTGGAATCTGAAGGCAAAACACTGGTCCGACGAACAGAAATCAGATACGAGGCGCTTGTGAAGGATGAGGAGGCAAATATCTTCAAAGTCCAAAACTTGTCCGGAGCTCATAGACGTAGATCTGGCGGATATTAGTGGAGAAGAGAGTGCGCATTACCCGGGGAGATCTCGGATCGTGCCATTGAGCTAGCACCCTCGAGAGGGGGGGCGATGCGGTTGGAGAAGTCAGCCGATACCATAGTAGTCCGCCTCGCGGCTGAAGGGTTGAGCAGACAGATAGGGGCGGAATCCGCTTTGCCGATGAGAGCAGGAGAGCCAGAAAAGAAGCTTGAGAGAGCTGAAGCCGATCCGTGAGGTGAAGGCCGGCAGCCGGAAGCGGCGTGGAATGGCGGCTCCAACTTTCCGGTAGATGAGGAAGACACCAACTCCAGGGAACCAGAGCTACTCGAAAGACTGCTTGAGCGAAGGAATTTGCTCAAGGCGATGCAAGCCGTGATCGCGAACCGAGGGGCCGCCGGCGTGGAATGCCGGGGCCTCGCACATGAATCGCGCACTTCCAACCTCATATTCTCGGCAGCGAGGGTTAATCTCGATAGTAGGAGAAGTCAACTGGCGAACCCTGCTGCGTCAGCAGCGATCTGTGTGAACCACCGTGATACGGAACCGTACGTCCGGTGGTGTGGGAGGACGGTGAGGCTATCCCGCACCTCCTACCCGATTGCTCTTGCTCTTTCTTCGACTCGCTGCTTATTCGAAACTCGCAAGCAGGTAGTTTTTCTTTCCCTTTCGGAGGAGGATAAACCGACCAAACAACAGCTGTTCAGAATTGATGTTCGTCAAGGGATCTTGCTGTCGGTTGTTGTTGAGATTGATCCCACCGCCTGCGATGTCCTTTCGCGCCTGGCCTTTTGACGGACAGAGTTTTGCTTCGACCACCAGATCGACAAGGGTGTAGTCGTTTTCAAGATTTTCCTTTGGGATGACCACGGAAGGGATCTCATTGATGATATCGTTGAAGGTCGCTTCGGTGATGCCCTGGAGATCGCCGCCAAAGAGTATTTGGCTGGCCTTCAGCGCTTCGTCGGTCGCTTCCTGTCCGTGAATCATCGTTGTCATGGCAATCGCGAGAGCCTTTTGAGCCGTTCGGCGTTCTGGGGCCTCTGCGTGTTGCTGTTCTAGATCTGCGATTTCTTCCTGCGAAAGAAAGGTAAAGTATTTGAGATAACGAAGGACGTCTCGGTCGTCTGTCCGGATCCAGAATTGGTAGAATCGGTAGACACTCGTCTTGTTGGGATCTAGCCAAATGGCACCCGCAGCGGTTTTCCCAAACTTCGAACCGTCGGAGTTCGTGATCAGAGGGAGCGTGATCCCGTAGACGGTCTGGGATAGTTTCTTTCTACTCAGCTCGATTCCTGCGGTAATGTTGCCCCACTGGTCACTCCCGCCGATTTGGATTTCGCAATTGAACTCGTTCCTTAGGTGATAGAAATCGAAGGCCTGAAGTAACATGTAGCTGAACTCTGTGTAGCTGATTCCGGTCTCGCGGTCCTCCATTCGGGCCCGGACGCTTTCTTTTGAAACCATCATGTTGACGGAAAAATGCTTGCCGACGTCTCGGAGAAAGTCGAGGTAGCTGATCCCAGCGGTCCAATCGGCATTGTCGAGAAGGCGAGCGGGATTCACCTCGGTTTCGAAGTCAAGGAGCCGGGCGAGCTGCGTTTTAACCTTGGCGATGTTGGCGTTGAGGATGTCGCGGGTCAGGAGTTGTCGCTCTGCAGATTTACCGCTCGGATCGCCGATGGATCCCGTGGCGCCTCCGGCAAGGGCAATGGGAGAATGTCCCAGCAACTGAAAGCGTCTCAGAGCGAGAAGGGGAACGAGATTGCCAACGTGGAGGCTATCTGCGGTTGGATCAAAGCCACAATAGAGGGTTGTCGGGGTTTCCAGCCGTTTCCCTAACGCTTCTTCATCAGTGGTGTTGTCAACTAACCCACGCCAACTTAATTCTTCCAGAATCCCGGTCATTGAGGCGCCATCTTGCGTGGCCTTCGGTGCGAAATCAATAGAGAGTCGTCGTCGATTGCGATTCATCTCGATTAAATCTGTTGGCTAGTCGAAATCGGAGCAGCTCATGAAGTAGCCACAACGCCGACAAACGAGCTTGCATTTGTGATTTTCGAGCTCTTGGCTGCAGCGAGGACACCATCGCCAATATTCGCCAGGATTGGCGACGATCTGGCATTCAGCGTTTGAGGGAGAGACGGTCGTGTCCGCCGACCTCTCCTGCAGGCCCTTGGCACCGGGATCCTGCTCGGCTTGGCTTTGATTCACAGGGAATCGTTAGCAAAACCGTCCTCGTCGCTCAAGTGAGAAGGGGAGCGAAGAACAACGCCTTCCCGGCGAAAGCGGTGCATGGCTCCGTTTGCCCGAATCTCCACTATCTTGAGACATCGATAAGAAATTTCGGGTTCAGGAGCGTTGTGTCCGATTAATGCATTGAAGTTCAGAAAAATTTGGCTTTTTGCGGGACTGGAAAGTCTCTATTTACTGAATTGGCCCATGTCTTGCTGAAGTTCATGGACCTGTGGTTATGAAGAATTTGTCGTTAATTTTCTCGATGCTCGTGGGGCTGTGTGCTGCTGTTTCGATGGCTCACGGAGCTGAAGCCCAACCGATTATCCAGTCGATCCAATCCGTTGGATCGAATCTGGTGATCGCGGCGTCGGTGCCGGAGGGGTATCGGAATGTGGTTTTACGCTCGGCTGGCGATGTATCGAACCCTTTTGAATATGCCTTGTCTGCGGGTGCCCTCAATGGTCACCCGAGTGAGATTCGGTTTACGATTCCAGATCCAGGTGGAGTGACGTTTTTGCGGCTTGAGGCCGGAATCGAAGCAGGTGTTCCGAATTCGGAATACGGAGGCGAGGCTCATTTCCATTTAGAGGAAAATCCTCTGGAACCTAGCGAGTTAGATCCCGACGAAATGATCGATCATCTCTTGAATCGAATTTCCTACGGGCCGTCACTGTCGGAAAAGTCCCTGGTGGAATCAATCGGTGTTGATACCTATATCGAGCGCCAGCTCCATCCGAGCAGCGAAGCGGAACTTGGAAATGATCGCTTACAATCTCTAGAGGCGGACTTGTTCGAAGATTTCCAACCATTCGAGGACGAAATACTGATTAACATTGGCGAGGAGTGGGAGTATTTCAAAGGGACGGTGGCTCCTCCGTCTGATTGGCGAGAGATCGACTTTGATGCGAGTCGTTGGGAACGTGGTCCCACGGGAATCGGATATGGTGATGATGACGATGCGACGGTGCTGGAAGACATGCGCATGTCCGACGACAATCCGGGATACTTATCGGTCTTCATGCGGAAACGTTTCACGGTGCAAGACCCCGAGAGCATGAATCAGATCGTCTTGCGGGCGATGTACGATGATGGGTTTGTGGCCTATCTGAACGGCAAAGAGATTGGTCGAGCGAATATGGAGGGCCGGTTTCCGCGATTCAACGCCAAGACCTCCGGCGACGTTGATGAATATCCTGAGCGATTTGAAGAAACGGCCGGTTCGGCGTCGGACCTATTGGTTCCAGGGATGAACGTGTTGGCGATTCAACTTCACAATACGGAATTGACGAGTTCCGATGCGTCGATGATTCCGCAGCTGGTAGATCGTCGACCGCTGACGGACGAGGTGTTTCAGCGAATCAAAGGCATCGATGAGCTCCAACAGCTGCTGCACGTTCGAGGGGCGTTTGCCAGGAATCAACTTCAAACAGTACTCGCCGAGTTTTGGGAAAACCACTTTACGACCGATTTCGACAAGGTCGCGGAACATTTTGAAGATCTGAGGGATTCGAATGAAGAACGCATGATTGATGATGATCAGGCAGAGCAAGAAGCGGCACAGGTCGAGTACACGGAGTATCAATTTTTCCATGACAATGCCTTGGGTAACTTTGGTGATCTGCTTCTGTACAGCGCGACAAGCCCATCTCAGCTTATCTATCTCGATAACGTGCTGAACAAGGTCGGTGAGCCAAACGAAAACTATGCCCGGGAGATTCTCGAATTGTTCGCGTTTGGCGTTGACAATCGATACTCGCAGGATGACATCGAGGAGCTTGCGAAATGTTTTACCGGATGGCAGGTGAGAAAAGTACGGCATGATAGCGAGCCTCAATATCCCATGTCCGCGAGACAGCCACCGACGATTTCCAGTGTGGGTTCAGTTGAAAGTGTGCTTCTGGATGTCGGCCCCGGATGGAAGTATTTCAAAGGAAGGGAAGAACCGAGTCCCGTAAGTCGCCGGGCGAGCACGCAGTGGACCGAAGTCGGATTCGATGATTCATCTTGGATCAATGGGGCAACGAGCATTGGGTATGGAGATTCAGACGATGCGACGGTGCTCAGAGATATGCGACGGCAGGGGGATACCGATGGCTACACATCCGTCTATTTGCGCCGAAAATTCACGCTTGATGCCCCCTCCGCCGAGGGCTTGTTTTTGGCGATGGATTACGACGATGGCTACGTCGCCTACATCAACGGTGTCGAAGTGGCTCGTAGTGCCAATATGGAGCGACGCGGGACGCCGCCAACCTTCAATCGGACTGCCTCTTCCGCCCATGAGTGGGATCTAGGCACTGAATACGTCAATTTGAGTGAGGTGCAGCCGCTACTGAAATCATCCCCTGAGGTTAATGTCTTGGCTATTCAAGTTCACAATGTGGAGCGAACGAGCTCTGACCTTTCCGCCCATCCTCGGCTTGTTGAGCGGATGAGTGTTCCGGGGAGTATTGAGAATAGTGATCCGAACGGGTTCTGGACCTTCCGTTTCAATCCAGACGATCACGATCGGGATTCGAAGGTTCTTTTTGAGGGAACACCGCATCAGATGGTGATCCCTGAAGGCAGGGAAGGAATCGAGGGGCTCCGCGATGCGACGGATGTTATTGATGCGATGGTAGGGCATCCTTCGACCGCTGAGTTTATCTCGCTCAAACTAATCAATCGATTTGTCTCAGACGAGATCAGCCTTGATTCCTATCACCAACGCAGTGCCCCGGCACCGATTCTGGAGTTGATGGATGATACCATTGAAGCGTGGTTCTCAACCTCTCCTCCCGGTAATATTCGAACCGTCATGAAAACCATTCTCGATACCAAGCGATCGGGCAATGCGTTCTGGTCGCGATTGGCTTATCGATCAAAGGTGAAGACACCGATTGAGTATATTAACAGTATGGTGAGGGCCCTTGATTGGAATCTGGATCCGGAAGAGCTTCCAGATGTGAGCGAAGAGATGGGAATGCATCTGTTCACCCGTGATGAGCCGGATGGTTGGTCGGAATATGGTTTCGATTGGGTGAGCACCGGTGGACTATTGGAGCGAATCAACTTTGTTGAGGAATTGGTTGCGGATGGATCCAATGACTTTTTGAGGAGCTGGGACGTGGGACGCTTCCTCTCCAGCCGGCGGCTTGAGACAGCCGAGGAAATTATCGATTACTTTGATCGATTGTTGGTCAACGGAAAGATGTCAGAGAATACCCGAGCGATTCTCTTGGAGTATGCCACCACGAACAACAACGGAGTGACGGTGCGGTTTTCTCGAACTCGGAGCGACTACGAAAGGCGGGCAGGCGAGCTAATTGGATTAATTCTAGCAATGCCCGAGTGTCACTATCAATGAGGTCACAGGGTGTCTCAGAAGCTTGAAAGCGTTTTAATTTTACAAGAGTAGTATGAATATCAATCGACGGCATTTTCTAAAATCGGGGAGCTTAGCTCTCAGTGCATTGGGGCTCAATATGGCCTCTCCGATTTTGTTCCAACGGAAGCTGCTAGCGGCACCAGGCCTCGCAAACAAGAAGATGATTTTCATCTTTCAAGAAGGTGGGAATGACGGGGTCAACACGGTGATCCCCAGGGGGGATTCAGAATACAATGCGCAAACGAGACCAACTTTGTATATCCCGCCGGGCGAAGCGATCGCTTCCGGAAACGGGTTTGCTGATTTCCATCCGGCCCTGGCTCCGATGATGGAAATCTACAATCATTCAGGGATCAATGGACAAGACGGGCCCGGGAATCTGGCCGTGCTGCACCGAGTCGGCTACGAGGGACAATCGCGATCTCATTTCAATAGTCAGCACTATTGGCAGAACGGGATTCCCGGGGATACGGAAACCGAGGAGGGATTCATTTATCGCTACCTTAATTCATCGGTCAATCTGAATGCTCCGGAAAACGCGTTTGTTGCTGCGGGGCTCTCTGGTTCTCAGCTGTTGGCATTAAGAGGGGCCAACACGATTCCGAATTTTAGTCGGGCAAATCGTTTTGACCTTCCGGCAGGAGAGAGATTTTTAGGCCAACGTCCGGAGACCTCAGGTGGCGTTGGTGGTAAAGGGCTGCTGGGACTCTATGGAGGGCCGGCGGATCAAGAGGGCAAGCTTTATCGGAATCTGATTCACAATGCGGGTCAGACTCTCGGTGCGGCCTTGACGACAGTGAAAGGGGCCTTGGATCAGGGGACCTATCAACCCGAGAACGGGGCCGACTATCCGAACAATAGTTTGGGGAACAAGCTTCAAGAAGCTGCGATGTTGATGAAGCGGACGGACGTTCGGGTGATCGGTATGAGAATTGGTGGGTGGGATACTCACAAGAGTCAAGGACAACTCAATGGCTCACATCCCAATTTGCTTGGCACGGTGGCTCAAGGATTTCAGGCGATTTACCGAGACCTTCAAGATCAGTGGGAAGATCTGATTGTCGTCACCATGACAGAGTTCGGACGAACCTCGAAGGAAAACGGGAGTGCGGGAACGGATCATGCTGAATCGAGTGTCATGTTTGTTGGTGGAGGCGGGGTTCAGGGTGGTGTCTACAACTGCGATGAGTCGACCTGGGCTGATGGGGATCTGTTCAGCAAGCGAGATCGTTACGTTGCTCGGAGAACCGATTTCCGCAGTGTGTTCGCCGAGATCTTTCAGGGTCACTTTGGGGATGACGCCAAACTAATGGACACAATCATTCCCGGCTACACGTTTGCGAAGCTTGATAGTCCGAGTGACTTTCAGCCTCTCAATTTCATGCGCGCTTAGGAGGGAACCGCCGTTCCGGATTTCGTGGGGGCCATCGGCTCCGGTGAGTGTATTGCTCATCGGAGCTGTTCTGTTTTTTGGACGGGTGTTGCTGCTCGTGGTGATGTCTTTTTTAGCCCCGTCGGGATTGCTTCGACAGGAATCATAGGTGATTGTCTTGTTTTCCAGTTCGGAATTTATAAGATCCGATCCCTATCTGAATACAATGTCTAGAAAAGCGAATTGATGAGAGCACTCGTATACAACGGACCGTGGGACATGAGCCTTGAAGACCTGCCTAAACCTAGCCCAGCTGCGGGTGAGGTGCTGGTGAAAATGAAAACGGTTGGAATTTGCGGCAGCGATGTCCATGGCTTTACCGGCGAGAGTGGCCGGCGTGCTCCTGGGATGGTGATGGGACACGAGGCGGTTGGCGTCGTCGAGGCCGTCGGTGCCGGAGTGACGACTCCTGCAGTGGGAGACCTTGTCACGGTGTTTAATATTATTGCTGAAACGGCACCTACCCCGGAGGAGGGAGATCCTAGCTTTTTGGCAAAAAAGGTCATTGGCGTGAACCTCGGAAAACGAGGCGCGATGGCTGACTATCTAACGCTACCGGCAGAGAGTGCTTTGGTTGTTCCTGAAGGCGTGGATCCTACGGTTGGAATTCTTGTCGAACCGGTCGCCGTCGTGACCCACGGATTTCATCGACTAGCCGCCAAGAACATTCAAGCGGAACGGGCCGCGATCGTCGGTTCCGGAACCATCGGCTTGTCCGGTATTCTGGTGGCTAAGGAATCGGGAATTGGAGAGGTGGCGATCTTGGATACGATTCAGGAGAAACTTGATCGAGGGCAAGAGTTTGGCGCGCATCCGATCTTGGTGACCGCTGATGATAGTGCCGAATCGGTGGCTAGCCGGGTTGAAACGGCCATGGGTGACAAGCCCGATTTAGTAGTGGATGCGGTGGGAAGTCGTTCGTCCTTTCAACAGTGCCTTGCTCTGGTCAAACCGGGAGGAACGGTGCTCTTGATCGGCAATCTGGCGAAGGAAGTCAGCTTTCCCTTGCAGGATATTGTCAGTCAGGAAGTGAGCTTTGTCGGTACTTATGGATTCGATCGACGGGCGTTTGCTTCAGCGCTGGAGATGGTTCCTGGGATCCAAGACAAGTTGGCGTCATTTATTGAAGGTCATTGCAGCTTGGAGGAAGCTCCGGCAACCATGACGAAGTTAGCCAAGGGCGAACTTCAGGCGCTGAAGATCGTTATTGATCTTTAGTCCGCTGGGACGAATTGATGAGCTTGTTCCCTTGAAGTTTCTGAACGTCAAGGGAACAGTTGGATTTGATCGGTTGTCCCGTTTCTCTCTGACTTCCTATCTTGAGTCTTGTAGGCCTTGATGACGTCGTCGAGTGGCGACGAACGCAATCAAAGAAAGGGCGGCGATTATTCCGTAGATTCGTGGCTCGGGGACGGCTACCAAATAGGCCGATCCTGAGCTGTTGCCGAGATCGTCATCGAGCGTCGCGCCAACAATCGCTTTACCGGCAGCAAAGGCCAAGGCGCCGCCAAGGAAGTCTCCCTGCGCTGCGTCTGAGGCAGTGAATTTGAATACTTCCGCGCCCGTGGTGAGATCAAAAACGTAGGCGCTGCCTGAGCTTAGGCCGTCGTCGTCGTCGAACTCGGATCCGATGACAGCAAGGTTCCCGCTGATTCCTACCGAGATTCCGAACTGATCCCCCGCAGCGATATCCGATGGCGTTAGCTTGAAGAGTTGAGATCCGTCTGATGTGTCGAAGACATAGGCCGCTCCAGCAGTAGCTCCGTCCGCATCGTGCGATGAGGCCCCAATGATGATTCGATCGCCGCTGATATCGACCGAAATGCCAAAGAGATCATTCTGAGCCCCGTCCGAGGCGACGAGCTTGTGAAGCTGAGTTCCGGTGCTGGCGTCAAAGACATAGGCGGCGCCTGTTCCGACGGTTGAGTCGGCGTCTGCTCCCGGGGCGCCTCCCACAACGTGGATTCCATCGGTTGCCACCGCCGTTCCCAATTGGTCGGTGGTTCCAGCATCACCAGCGGTCAGGATGTGAAGGTTCGAGCCGGATGAGAGATTGTAGAGAAAAACCGAACCTGCGTCACTGTTCGCATCGTCATCCCCCGGATTACCAATGGCTCCTATGCCTCCACCGATATCAACCGAGCGGCCGAATCCATCATTGGTTTGGCCGTCGGCCGGTTCGAACTTGTTGACTTGGTTGCCGGTGCTGGAATTAAACAAATAGGCGGCTCCAGATCCGGTGGCCAAGTTCGTCACCTCATTGTCCTCGCCGGTCGCTCCGACTAAGGCATAACCACTGCCGATCGCCGTAGAGAAACCGAAATTGTCTCCCAGCTCACCGTCGCCCGCTTCCAATTTCGTGACAAGGGCACCGGTGCTGGCATTGAAGACCCAAGCGGCACCAGCATTGGATGCGACGGAGTCATGATTGATGGATCCTACGATGGCTTGCGAACCGTCGATTCCCACCGACCAACCGAACTGATCGGAGGCATTGAGATCGGAGGGAGCGAGTTTGGCGAATTCATTGATGAGCGACTGGGAGAAGCCGGAAATGACGCCGAATACCAAGGACATCGCAAGGACAAGAAACTGACGTGAGATAAGACCGCGACCGGACAACCCGTGACTGGGAACGTACATACTAAACCTTTCTTTAGCCAAGCGTCCCAGGAGGTGTTCCATCGAAAGACGGAGTCGCATCACCAACCTGCGAATTTTGATAATACACTTCAGCCGAATCTAAAAGGAAAAAAGCGTAGCTTAACTGGTCGGTCACCGCCTACTCCTTGACCTGTCTCGCGGAGGCATCCTCTCCTAATCGACATCTTCATTGAGCGTGAATAGTCTGGTCTAGTCGGATGGCTCGTGCCTTACTAAGGCATTCATTCAGTATCCGTGAATCTATGAAGAAACTATTACTATCTGCCAATTTGCTGGGGCTTGGTGTGTTCTTGCTCACTAGCTCGCCCGCGGCAGCGGAATTCACCCCAGCGCTTCCAGAAACTGTAGGAATGTCGTCTGAGCGGCTTGAGCGACTGAGTACTGTTTTTCAACAGTATGTCAGTGATGAAAAGCTTCCGGGAGCGACGATTCTGGTGGCTCGGAAAGGAAAGATCCCTTACTTCAAGTCCTTTGGATATCGTGATATCGAATCACGGTCGAAGCTTGGGAATGATGCCATCTTTCGCATCGCCTCGCAGTCAAAGGCCCTGGTGAGTGTGGGAGTGATGATCTTGCAGGAGGAAGGCAAGTTGTTGATTACGGATCCTGTAGGCAAGTATCTGCCTGAGTTTAAGAAGACAAACGTTGCGGAGAAAAGCGACGATGGCTTCAAGGTGGTGGATGCAATACGCAAAATCACGATTCGAGATCTCCTCACCCATACGGCTGGCATTGGGTACGGCGGCGGTCCAGGAAAAGAAAAATGGGAGGAGGCGGGTATCACGGGATGGTATTTTGCTGATCGTGATGAGCCAATCCGAGAGACAGTCTCTCGGATTCCATCACTTCCCTTCGATGCTCAACCGGGGGAGAAATTTGTCTATGGTTACAATACAGATATTCTAGGGGCTTTGATTGAGGTTGTGGCGGAGCAATCCTTGGACGAGTTCTTGTCTGATAGAATCCTTCGCCCCTTGTGGATGAATGATACCCACTTTTATCTCCCGCGGGATAAGACGAATCGATTGGCAACGGTCTACTCGAGTAAGGATGAGGGAGGTCTAGAGCGAGCTCCGAATCCCGGACGGATGGTTGGGCAGGGGGCCTACGTTGAGGGGCCACGGAAAAGCTTCTCTGGGGGGGCTGGATTGTTGTCGACCGCGAATGACTATGGTCGATTCCTCCAAATGTTATTGAATGGAGGCCGACTGGGGTCAGCGCGGATACTCTCTCCCCCAAGTGTTAAGCTCATGACGGTCGATCATATAGGGGATATTGAGTTTGGAGGATCAGGGGTTGGAATGGGGCTTGGTTTTTCTGTTCTCAAGGATTTGGGGGCGCGGGGAACGCCTGGTGCCGTTGGCGAATTCGGTTGGGGCGGTGCGTATCATTCTACCTACTGGGTCGATCCGGAAAATGAACTGGTAGTGGTCTATTTTACCCAATTGATTCCTGCTCGTCGTGTTGATGACCATAGCAAGCTCCGAACACTCGTCTACCAAGCGTTGATAGATTGATTGATAGCTGTTTTCAAACGTGAATAACGTAGCGATGAATAGAATGAAATACCTCGGATACACATTGCTCACGATGCTCTTGGTGAGTTGTGGGCGGGCACCCGTTGAGGCCCGAAAGACGGCGGTCAATGAAGGGGCAGTCACTATTCGCGGCGAGGTTTGGGCGGATAATTGGTTCCAGCTCTATTTAGGTGAAGAACTGGTTGTTGAGGACTCAGTTCCGATCACGACTGAGCGCTCGTTTAATGCTGAGAGTTTTGAATTCTCGGGAGACTATCCGCTGGTGCTGAACTTTGTCGTGAAGGATTTTAAGCAGAATGATACCGGTCTGGAATATATCGGATCACGGCGTCAACAGATTGGTGATGGAGGCTTGATTGCTCAATTCACCAATGTTGACACCGGAGAGATGATCGCCGTGACGGATCGAAATTGGAAGTGTTTTGTTCTCCATGAGGCCCCGTTGGATCCTGATTGTGCACACGAACGCAACCCTCAAGCGGGGAGTGGTCCTTGTGGTTTCCTTGAGCGAGAGGAACCTGCGGGATGGAAAGCCGCTGGGTTTGACGATCAGTCCTGGGAGGCTGTGACCGAGTTTAGTAAGCAGGAAGTGCGTCCCAAAGATGGCTATGATCGGATCCGTTGGGATCGTTCGGCGAAGTTTATCTGGAGCTCTGATTTAAAGATTCACAACACAGTGATTTGTCGGCTCGTGATCGATAAACCGTAGCCCATTCGGTTATGGAGATGAAGTGTCCTAGACCGAGCTGAATGATGTTCGGAAGATTGTCGTTACTGAGTTTCGAAGGTATTTGATTTTCTACCGAAGTCTTGAGAACGAGATTCAGATTCTCGACCTTTTTCAAGGATCGCGGAACATTCGAGAGCGAAAAAAGGGGGCCCTAGATTGATTTGAAAAACGGCAGGACTGGCAGCACATGAGGACCGTCATGTTTCAGATGCTAATGATCGGGTTTCAGTGGAAAAGGGAAGTCAGTAATTTCGCGAACCTTCTTCTTTGTGGGACAGGTGAGAGAGCATCGGTCTCGGCAACAGTTTCCGATGACGGGATTAAATCTAAGTGATCTTGTGCGAAACAAAGGAATACCGTATCCACTTTTCTCAGGACCGATCACAGCCGTTTGCTGGCTTGGGCACCTCCTGCTCTTGCCGCTTAGCCTGGAAACCTTATATGTCTATCTCGCACGATTGCGCAAGGTCCCGTGAACTGATTTTCACGGGTTTCAAATACGAATGCTGAGTAATCGCTGATTTTCCGTTACAATGTGAAATCGTGTAGTCCGCATTCGCTCCGGTGATTTCAATCTGACTGTTGGGTGTTTGGATGGGCTTCTCACCCCATTCCGTCAACATCCCGCGAAGGGTTTTGAGGAGTTTAACCTCCATCATGCAGTTTTCTTGCATCTGAAGTCTAGCGATCACCGTATCGACGAGTCTACCTGCGGTTGTTCCAATATCTGACTCATTGGAGGCGGGTGTACCACTGGTGTGAACCTGTTGAGTATGGCCAAGCGCTTGGAGTGCCTTCACAATATGTTGGTAATCCAATGCTTGACCGTCCGCGATCGATTTTGCTTCAGCAAGGATGTCGCAACATTTGTTAGTGTCCTTGATTCGATGTAGGAGTCTAATCTGCCGTTCGTTGCTGGGAACTGGGAGGTTCCGCTTCTCGGCGATTGGACTGATCTTTTCTAGAAAGTGAGCTGAGTTGATCAGTCGATACCCGTGGGCTTTGTTGAATCCCCAGCGTTCCCTAAGATACGCCGCAAAGGTTCGGTGGCTTTGTCGATAGAGCCGCTTCTCCTTGATTAAAGAGAGTGCACTTCCGACTTCTATAAAGGCTTTGAGTCCCTTTCGGATGCGCCCCTCGGCGATTCTTAGTTCTTCGTTCTCTACCTCGGTCAATTTGGCAATCGATGTTTGCATGACTTGATTTCTTAGTTGGTGTGGGGTTCCATTGACTCCATTGAGAGCGATGGGCAAATGTGACCGTAGCGCTCCTCCGTTTGGTCCCACGTTTCCAGCTCCTTTTGAAGAAGCCTGCTCCTGGAATTCCGATCATGGCGCATTTAGGACATATTGCCCCCTAAACGTCGTGCATAGGTTATAAAGTTTGTCTCCCATAGGAGACAAACTTTAGCAGAAATTATGCCTCTATAGTTGCATGAAAGAGTTTTTATTGGGTGTTCGAGAATTGTTCGATAACAGAGAGCCTGTAGTGAAGGTTCGGTGGCGTGTTCACCTGCGCGAGAGCATACAAAACAATCAATCTGTGAAATTTGTAGTTTTCTAAAAACTCATCAGCTGATTTCTGGTGGTAAGGCATCCAAGCGTTATAGTTGTATGGTGTTGATCGCGCATGGGTTACGATTTGTCTTAGTGCTACCATTGAAGGCTTCACGTTGACATAAGAGCAGCTCTTCGTTCATTAATATGAGCGTCACAAAAAAACGGGAGATCTAGATTTTAACTGTAATAGTTTAACTTCCCTTAACCTGCCCATTGTATGACTTGTAAACGTTTTGTTTTTCTTTTGAGCTGTGTAGCTTGTTTGCTTCCTGTTTGGAATAATAGTGCTGCCTCCAGACCGCCAATTATTGTTGAGACGGATATTGGTGAGTATATGCCGTCTGTTCGGGGAGAAGATTTTTCGGTAATGGAGCAGCTGGTAGTTGCGACGGACGCTGCGGGGAACCAGCTTGTGTCCACCAATCGATATACGATCCTAGAAACAGGTCTCAACTACCTCGAAAATGGCGAGTGGAAGAAAAGTGAGGATACGGTAGAGAGTTTTCCGCGGGGTGCTGTGGCGCGTCGGGGGCCTCATCAAGCGATATTTAGTTCCAACATGAATTCTGATGCGGTTTTCGACCTGCAAACGGCAGCTGGAATCCGGTTTCGTGGTGGGGTTCGATCCCTTCACTTGACGGACGTGGCAACGGGAAGAAGTGTATTATTGGGAACCGTGAAAGATAATGCAATGGGTAAGGTTGTCCCACCCAACAAGGTCGTTTACCAATCGGCGTTTGATGGGGTTGAGGCGGATGTAGTCTATGTTTGGACTCATAATACGTTTAGTCAGAACGTGATCCTTAAAGAACGTGTCCAGCTCGCTCCTGGGATGGATCCCCGGAATTCTCAACTGGAAATTGCTACTGAGGTCTTGGTCGATGAGGAGCCTGAGATCGTGCGGGCTGAACTAGAAAGACCGGGAGGCGCGGTTCAAGTTGATGATTCAATTATTGATTGGGGGGCTCTGGTGGCACTTCCGGGCAAAGCGTTTGGTTACAACGCATTGAGTGGATTTGGACTGGGGGCTGAAGCACTACGACAACGGGAAGGTCTTTATGTAGGTAAGGAATGGTACGTCTCGGATGACGGGCGGACATACATTATTGAGTCGGTGGAATGGGATGCGGCAGAAGCAGAGATTCAGAAACTTCCGGCACGGAGGCGGGCCCAGATTGACGCCGCGAGGACTCGCGAGGTCGCTTTCTCAAGAACTTGGGCGGAACAGCCCGGTGTAGCGGATGAGTTTACGATGCCGCTGGCCGATGATGATTATTCCAGCGATGGCCTCGTTGTAGATTTGGTTACCGTTCCCGGCTCTGCGAGTTCCTACACCTTCGTATCTGGTGAAACCTATCACGTTACTGGCCTAGCGTATCTTGGAAGTGGCACGGTTAGCTTTGAAGCTGGTTCCGTCATTAAGTTCAGCAACAATGCCTACATCCTGGCGTTCGGCCCGCTTAGTTTTCCTTCTACGTTGCAGCGCCCAATATTCACTTCTAAGGATGATGATACCACTGGCAAGAGTATTCCGGGCTCGACCGGTTCGCCAGCCTATCACGCGGATCCCGCTCTGATGGTCTATTACCCGAATTTTGTGACGAATATCGAGAACGCATGGTTTCGGTGGGCGAAAACGGGTGTGGAGTATTTTAGCAACCCCTGGAGCGGTGTCACCCACACGATTAACGATACCTTGTTTCAAGACTGTCAAACGGGTGTCTCCGTTGACGTCAATAGCTCAGTTTCGCTGACGAACGTGGAAAAATGCGATGTGTCGACTGCCACCAGCGGTTCTGGTTCGGTATCGGGCTCGATGAGTAATGCGGCTACCTGTGTTGATTCGGCTTTCCTTGCACTGAATACGTTAACTGGAGCTGCGGAACCTCCAGACACCATGGGGTCGATCGGAGTTTCTCATTACGTCGAGACGATTAACAATAGGATTGTAGTATTTGATCGTTCTGGCACGTTGCTTGAGTGGGAGTATCTGCGCGAGTTTTTTGGAGTTAGTACGAGCATAGCTAGGGATGCGGTCGCCGATCCACGGATTGTCTATGATCACAGCTGTCAAAAGTGGATCGTGTGCGCCATGCAACGAGGGATCCATGGGGCAGACCTTCTGTTGGCTGTGAGCAAAAACTCTTCTCCCGCAGGTTTGCAGACGAATTGGACTATTCTGAATAAGAGTTTGGGAGAACCGAACCTATTCATTGACTACCCGACAATAGGGTTGGATTCGAACGGTGTTTACATTGTCGCGCATTTATTTGATTCGCTGCACAACCCTACCGTCTTCAAACAAAGGGTCGTAGCGATAAAGAAAAATAACTGTTTGGACGCTGTCTCGGCGAGTGATGTGAAAGTAGTTCCGACATCAATTAGTGGAAATTCTGCGTTTTTTACGATTCAGCCCGCAGTGAATTTTGACTCTGTATCTAGTGGTGATTACGCCTGGTTTGTAGCTAAAGACCCATATGTTGTGGGTACATCAACTCCCCTCACTTACGGCAAGCTAGAGTGGGTGGGAGCTAACCCAGATCTTGTCTCCGGAGCTTTTTCTAGCTCGATTAGTGTTCCATCTAGCTATTATGATATGGACGATACCAGTATAACGTTTAGCCCGCCACATCAGAACAATGGAGCGTCTCAAGCTAGTATCGTGACGACGGGAAGCCGACTACAGATGGCGGTGATACGGGACGATAAGTTATGGACCACTCATCATGTGGGGGTGAATTCCACCGGCGGCTACAGCGGCACACCCAGTGATGCCACCCGATCGGCGGCTCAATGGATCCGGTTGAATGTGAATTCTTCAACGCTCTCGTATTCGACTCACGGGAAGATCTACGATGGAGCATCGAGTACGCCTTATTGGTATTATTTTCCGTCGCTCATGATCAACAATGCAGGCGACATGGTCATTGGGTTCTCAGGTTCGAAAACCAGCGAATATATCGGAGCATTTTACAGTTGGAGACTGGCCAATTCAACGACGGCGCCGGCACCGTTATTGCTGCAACGTGGCGTGGATGTGTTCGTTTCGAGCCGTCTTGGGGACTACTCTTACACGAGTCTCGATCCGACGGATGATGATGTGTTTTGGACGGTGCAGCAGTTCGGCGGCATCAACGGTTTCCGAGTTGGCGCTTCAGGCTTTACTAGTACGGCCGTCGCGGAAATTCGGATCAAATGATATTGCAATTATATGGAAGTTAGGATTCTCAGACTTGTCGTAGTCTTCGCTCTCCTGTCCATCATGTTTGTTCGCGGACAGGGTGTGATCAACTTTTCGAACATCCTTCCTGGAGGTGGCGATGTGGCAACTCGGATTGGCGATTTGAACGGACCATTGGTGGGCAGAGAATACAATGCCCAGCTCCTAGCCGGAAGAAACGAGAGTAGCCTTGATCCCGTAGGGATGCCGGTGCGACATATTATCGAAGGGCTTTTTTCCGGGGGCACCCGCAGTATTCCTGGAATCATGGCTGGCCAAGATGCCGTTGTTCAGGTCGCTGCCTGGAACGGAGAATTGTGGGGGGATGACTTCACGCAAGTTCCGACCGAAAACATCGGATTCTCGGATACGGCTATCGTGATGCTCGATATTGTGAATACGACCCGTCCACTTCCGTCCTTGCGCATCACTCAACCCGCTATTGTTCCCATCATCCCGGAACCTTCGACGATGAGGCTGATGTTAATGGCAGCGGTGCTTGCGTTTGCCCTCTACGTGGCGCGTAGTCGGCGATTTAAGCAGGTGAAAAGCCAGAGCTTCTCGGGCCCGATCGCAGAATAATCGAGTTGCTCTAGTAACCAATATGGAACCTGACCCGTGCGCTACGGCGATGGTCCCTTAGTGAGATCTTGAGTATGAGACAGTGGAGGTGTAGGGTCCGCATCCAGGGCCGAAAGTCGGGGTTCACGATCATTGAACTGCTCGTCGTCATCGTGATTGTCGGGATCTTAACGGGCCTGTTGGCGCAAGCCGTTGGACGGGTAAAAGAAAAGGGACGGTCTATTGGATGTGTTTCCAATATGCGACAGTTGGGCCTTGGGATTCTGATGTATGCCGACGATCAAGGGGGGGCACTCCCAATGGCCACCAACTTTTCGGTCGACAAATCCTCAGCCGACCGTATCTGGGTCACACCGATTTCGTCCTATATCCATGGGCGCAACGTGTTCATTTGTCCCAGCGCCAGGCGGAGTTCGCGATTCGAGCCGCGCTGGCCCGGACGCGGTTGGATATCGATAGGCTACAATGGGGTTACGGCTTATGATCCCCGGGGAATTGAAGGGCCGACGAAGAAGCCTACTACCAATGAGGTATCCGATCCTTCCCGAACGGTCCTGTTTGCGGATACACCGAGCGGGCCAACTGAAATGAAATACCGGGGTTACGTTTTTTCCCCTTTTAATGGTGTTCGAAATTTTTCCGACCCTAGATTGTCAACCCCGCTAGTATCTGATCATGATCTGATCATTAGGAGCGATCTGAGGCCCGGAGAGCTGAAACCAGTGTTTGCTCGGCATCTGTCATTGGATGAACAACCGGGTCGCTCCAATTTGGTAATAGCGGATGGGCATGTTGAATCTAAGCGCTCAAGCGAGATTCTACAGCAAGACAAAGGTGCCAATCTCATTTGGATCTTCCGCTGATGGATCGTATCGAGATTCAAGTTTTTGATGCTCTGGATTAAACCTAAGAGCCTGTGCGAAAAACGGAAAACCCCGCCCGAGGATTCAGGAGATGAAGAGTTGTTCCTAGGGCTTAACAAACAGACTCTCGGTAGAGCGATTAATCCCACTCGATTTCGTCAGAATGGCTTTGGACAAGGGTGTAGAGCTGTTCTTCATTCTTAATCAAATCAATCAGGATATCGTGCAGATTCTTGGCCTTTCCTCTATTTGCATCACTTCGATCATAAAAGGCAACGAACATTCCTGCTTCGGGGTCACACCCGAATCCCTCCATCAGTTGTGGATGGTTGGCCTTGAGGAAAAACCTTAGGACTGCTTCCCAGTTGTAGCCATGCATATGGGCACGCTCATCGAGCTCGTTCATCTTCGTTCCAATGGCCATCACTGATGCGTTATCAACGTAAAGGCAGACAGAAACGAATTCTAGGTTAGCATCATCAATGATTTGGACAGATGGATGTTCGTTCATTTGAATGGTTTCGCTACGGTTGAATTCTTCGCGTTGCCCACAACCAAGCAGCGTCAATATTAATATGGTGGTAGCGAATAGGTGTTGCATCTTTCCCCAAGATTATCAGCCTGAATCTTCTATGCAATTTCCCTTTCTCCGATCTCGATCAATCAACACAGTCTTTATCTGTATGCAGAGCAACTTTGCTCCAGATGAGGGAGAGAACTAAACCTAATACAGGTTGTGCGAAAACAGCAAACCCTGAAGTGCCCTGAGTTTGGTGGACAGTGGATTCTCTTGGTTCGTTACTCTGTGCTTTAGTTGTTTGCTTGGCAAGCCGTTAGGCTTGACGATGAGTTGCCCCCCATGGGGGGCAAAATTCTCGCTTCGAATGCTGCTGGGCTTTCGTACCCCAGGGATGCGTGTTTTCGGAAACGATTGTAGAATACTTCTATATACTCAAAAGCGTTGGCTCGAGCCTGTTCTTCTCCCACAAATACATG
>OJGX01000291.1_pt1 | contig 26128 bp, 23 predicted proteins | sample 1594661 | NCBI WGS metagenome assembly OJGX01 (sample SAMN05416839, study PRJEB24817) | seawater metagenome | isolation source: Sea water | place: Canada:Atlantic | collected 2013-07 | reverse complement strand
TAAAACTCTACCCATTACATCCATAATTTCAAGAGATATAATACCATCTTTAGTAGTTAAATTATGGCTAATAGTTAAATTATCGTTAGCAGGATTTGGGAATACGTTAACAAAACTATCCTTATTAGAAACGTTGGTTTTCTCTTCGTTAGCTAAACGAGCTTTACTATTTGTTGGAATAACTACCTCAATATAGTCTTCATAAGTAGCTAACCCTAAACTTACCAATAAAGCACGGGCAGAAGCTACTGCTGAATTTTCATTTGGTTGATTAGCAAGGTTTTTTACTTGTTGTAATAAAAGACTGTCTTTTAGTAATGCTTTGTTTTGTTTTGGATGTTGCTTTAAAGTAATAGCAATATTGCTGAACTCAACAAATTGTTGGTTGTTTGGTTTACTTTGCAATTGAGCAATTTTACTTTGTGCAGCTCCAATGTTGTTTGCAGAAATATACAATTGTGCAAGTGCTTGTTCATCCGCATTAGTGTTATAAGCAGCGTGTTGTTGCAAAAAGTTGATAGCTTCTAATTTACCATCACTATTTCCATCACCTAATAATAATTCTTGCATTATATAGCTTCTGGTAAGTTGCATTTGACTTTTTACAACAGCCAAATCTTGCTCTAAGACTTTTAATAGTGAAGTGTCTTTAGTACTCATTAAATTATTTATACTATCATACTCCGCTTCTTGTGTAGTTAATTCTGTTGACATCATCATCATTGTTCTTCCACCACCTTGTCTATCAGGACAAGAATTACTTGGATTAAATGCAGCCAAATTAACACACTCGTGAGTAGCAGTGTTTGAAGAATTATAATAAGTATTTCTAGGTTCTAAGTTGTAGCCATTAGGTGGGCTATATCTGTAAGTTGGTACTCCTACAGAAGAAGTTTCTGCCCAAAAATCACCATATTGTACGGTATAGGAAAATTGGTTGTTAGAAGGACCTGTTACCGTTAAACAATTACCATGATCATCTGCTACCATTCCTGAAGAAATCAAAATATCATAATCTTCAGTATCTTCATAAATATTACATCTAAATTCTAAACCAACACCATTACCCATATTGTCTCCATTGGTACTTGCGGCTTGTGAACCAACAATTAAATTACTAAAGTTGTTTCTGTAAATTTCATTGGCAGCAGTTCCCGAATTATTAACATAAACACCAACATAACCATTATGTGTAGTAGTAAAATTATTATTTTCAACTATATATCCACTACAATTGCTTAAATACAATCCATAAGAAAAGTTTCCAAGAGAAACAGAAGCACCTATGTCAAAATCATTTTCGGTAATTTTTGCCGCTTCCATATTAAAAATAAAAATAGACTTAAAGTTGTTATTGAAATTTGTTTTATTAATAAAAGCGACTTTGGTTCTTATTGTGTTTAAAGCTACTATACCTTCAGTAAGGTTGGTGAAATTAGATTCATCAAAAACTGAACAAGGAATAGTCATGTTTGCACATCTGGCTTGAACGGTAAATTTTGAGGTATAACTTAAAACACCCTGTCCTCTCCCTGTGTAAGGATATACAGTTCCTGATACATCGGTGTTTTCAAAATCGCAACCAGAAAAAGTAATGCCTGTAACTTCATTCAATGTGGCATGAGTAATTCCATTGTTTAAAGAAGAATTATTTAAAGAAGCATCGGTAATAAAAGTTACATCATTAAAATAGGATTGGTCGTTAAGTTGACTACTACCAAAAACCGATTGAAAAGGATTAAACACTACATCTCTGTAATTATTTCTAAACTTAGTGCCTGTGGTTGCCTGAATAATACCTCCGTTGTTAGCGTAATAAGGTGAGGCAACATGGTTGAAATTAACAGCTCCTTCAATAGCATGTTCAATTACAGAATAATTCTGAGCGATAAATTTACCTGAAACGGCTGCTTGAAAAGTACCTGTCCCTATTCCCCATACTTCTACTCCTTGCCACATTAAGGCATTTCCGCCACAATCGCTATAAACAGTAAGGGTAGTACCATTAATGGTTAATCTTGCTCCGTTTTCTACTATCAACCTTGCTCCAACAGCAAACTCAAAAGTCATGCTATTAATGGTAATGTTAGCTCCTTGTTTTATTACCAATTTATCTCTTACGGTTACTATACCACTTACAGAACCAAAAGGGTTATTGGTAGCTCCTGCACTCCATGTGGCTGTTCCTGTATACTCTTGGTTGTTTTTATCGGCTTCTACATCAAAACTAGTGTAGGCTATACAGCATTCGGGGTCAGTAGTAAAGTGGGCGGTATAATCCATACCGTCTATTTGGTCAGGGAGAGGGTATAATTTTAATAAATTATTTGATACACCTCCAAAGTAATTGGAATAAACATAATTATAACCAACAGCTAGAGCATTACTATTCCAGTTTACAGGATTGGGGGTATTGGTATTTGATAAAGTGGCTAATCTTGTTCCTGTTGAGGGATTTTCTCCCACTACATAAAGTTTATTATCTTTTCCTAACTCCATTTGTGAAAACTGATAATCACTAGGGTTGCTAATAGTTAAAGTGGAAAAATTGTTATTACCTGTCCCTACTGTATGGATGTCAATAACTGAGTTGTATGTAGTGGTAGGTTCGTGAAGTATGTATAATAAATTACCGTCTTGCGAAAATTCTAATCCATGCACATGAGCTTCTTCATTATTATAGTAAGTATATTCTGTAAATTCTTCTGAGCCTGAAATTACATTTCCTGTAGAAAAGTCTATGTCAGCGTTTAAAACAGTATTACTTTTAATACCTAAGGATACATTTGAACTTGGATAAGACAAAGCTAATCTGTAAGCAGGAGAACCTGTAATGGGGCTAATTACTTCTATTACTTCCATTTCAGACCTGTTGGCATTGGATGAGCTATAATTGGAAGGAAAATTAGGGTTAGAATTAGCATAGGTTGTTATTAGAGAAAGACCTGAAGCATCAATTTTAAAAATATGAACCATATCGTACTTATTAATAAACACATATCTACTTCCGTCAGTTCTTAATTGTGAAGCAGCGTATTGGTTATACCAATTTTTTACAAAGCTGTTTCCTCCATTTACAATACCGGGGAAATTAGCTAATGAAACTGAATTAGAACCAGTCGGATTATTCATGTCTAATAAAAAATAAAAAGGATGAGAAGTAAGGTTAACATGAGCAATTCCATCGTAAAAGATGTGATAAAGATGACAGTCTATAGGGTCTGGTACAATTAAAATTTCTCCTGAACCACTCCATACATCCATAGTAGTCATATAATATCCGTCTTTATCATAAATAATTCCATCTACTATAAAGAATAATAAGTTACCATCTTTATCTTGCATGGCATTGTGGCTATATTCTGCCGGTAATCCTGCATAGTGAACGGGTGTTGGCTGACCAAAATCAGGGGCAGGGAGGGGTTGGGGTGGTTGCATTCCAGGATTGAACTTACCAAAATAAGGAGGAAAACTCCATATTGAATTCTGGGCTTGTAGCCCTGTTAATGCTATTGCAATGATGACAATAGTCGATAATAAAATTTTTTTCATAATTGTATGTTTTTAATGATTAATAAATAATTTACGAAACAAAAGTATAAGGTAAAATTTTTAAATTCAAAAGAAATGTATAAAGTGCGAGGTTTAATATATAAACGGCAGGTTTGAGGTTATAAACGGTCAAAAAAATGTCTGAAACGATATAAAATAGAGAATTCATTTATTTTAAGTTGTTTATCTTTGAATTAAATATGAAACAAATATATAAATAATTTTAAAATAACCTAATATATAATGTATTATTTAATAATGTATATTTTTGTAGTGTAATATTAGAATGTTCTTTTTCGGAATATTGGAGGATTAACTTATTAATTCCAATAGACATGAAATCCGAAGAAGAAATTTTAATAGAAATAGGTTTAAGATTTAAATTTCTACGAAAAGAAAAAGGATTTAATAGTTACGAGCATTTTGCAATAGAGCATGATTTATCAAGAATGCATTATTGGCAAATAGAAAAAGGTAAAGCGAATATTACTATCCGAACATTATTGAATATTTTAAAAATACATGATTGTTCTATTGAAGATTTTTTTAATTTACCGATAAATGATGAGCAACAAATTAAAAATAAAACATCTAAAAAGTAAGTTTATTATTACTTTGTTTTTATTATTGCTCTGTTCATTTAATATTTTTTCTCAAACATTAATTTACTCTGATATATTACAAGGGGGTATCACTGGCAATGGAGGAACCGCAGCCTTTGGTTCGGGTACTATAAATATGCCAGTACAAATACCCCCTAACAGTACTATCAAAAAAGCGTATTTAATTGCCGCACGTGACAGTTTGGCAGATGATTTTACTGTTACTTTAAATGGAGTTGCCTATACTTTCACTAATGCTTCCATCGTAACAAATGGATTTTTAGCATATTCTTCTTTAAACTTCAATCGCCCTAACTCTGGCATACATATATTGGATATAACAACAAATACAAGTCCTACTGTTAATAATTATTCATTGGTAATACCACCCCATCCTAACCCATTAAAAGGAGCCTATACTTTTTTTTACCTTTATATTGTCTTTGAAAACCCATCATTATCCAAAACAGCATTAAACTTATATATTAACAAATACGATGTTGCACCATTAATTAGTTATAATATTAGCAATATTAATAAAATAAATAATTTGAAGCCTGTTTGTTTAGCTATTATAAATAATTCAGCATGTGATACGATTCAGGATGGTTCTTATGTTTCAGTTAATAGTAACAATATAGGTTTAATAGGAGGAGAAGATTTTAATTCTAATTTATGGACATGTGTTGGTGCATGGTCTAATTTTGCTCACTACAACGATACTTTATTTGGTTTGGATGATGACACACCAGATAGTTTAATGGCAGGTACTGATGCTTTGGCTGATATAAAAAGTTATGTAACCAATGGAGATACAGCTGTTGATATTACTTTTACTTACCAATCTAATTTTGCTCCATTAACCAATCCTATTAGAGCGGTAATGCTTTCTTATAGTACCCCCTGCGACACCTTTAGCACCACAGCAACAGCACTACAAGATACCATTTGCTTAGGAAATAGTGTACAATTGAATGCCACAGGAGGTAGCCAATACAGTTGGTTTGGAGCTTTTGGTGGGTTAAGTGATACGAGCATCGCCAACCCTATGGCAAGTCCGCCACAAACTACCACCTATATTGTTACCATAAAAAACGATAGCGGTTGCATAAAAACAGAACATGTTAAAATTTGGGTAACCCAACCCATAGATAGTATTACCACCACACCAACCATATGCGGCAGTGCAACAGGCAGTATCACAGCACATTTTAATACTAATGCCAATTACAATTTTACGCTGTATGATAATAACTTTAATTTACTAAGTAGTAACAACTCAGGAATGTTTAACCAATTAGCAGAAGGAACCTACATAGTAGAAAATTTCCTAAACAACTGTGCTTTTTATGATACCGTAGCAGTAGGATATACAAACAATGTACAAGCAGCATTTATCAGAAACCCAACACAAGGGAAAGCTCCTTTAACAGTAACATTAACCGACATCAGCAACAACGCTAATCAGTTTATTTGGTTATTACCTAACGATACTTTTTACACCCAACATTTAACTTACACCTTTACAAATGGTGGTTCATACCCTGTTTGTTTAGTAGCTTATAATAATCAGCCCTATTGTGCAGATACTACTTGTTTTACTTTTGTAGTAGAGGGAAATATTGGATTAATAATTCCAAACGTATTTACACCCAACAATGATGGGCATAATGATGTATTTAGCATACAAATAATTGATGCAGAATTAATCTCAACAATAGAAGTAATTATTTATAATAGATGGGGAGAAAAGATGTATGAATATATAAATAATGAATCAACACCTGAATTATTACTTTGGGATGGAGTTACTTCATCAGGAAATAAAGCATCCGAAGGTACTTATTTTTATGTAGTAACCTATGCCACCAAAGCAGGGGAAACGGTAACTGAAAAAGGTACGGTTAGTTTGTTGAGGTAATTCTATATCTTAAGAAACATAAGCAATAAAGAATCGGGAAATATAAAAATCTATTTGGTAAATTTATAAACTATTTTATATATTTGGAAAAAATATGTAAGACAGTTTTTTTATATTTTATCATACAAGTCTAACCATATTTGGGTGTATATGTATGACTTAATCATACATATATTTAAGTTAGCAACAATAAAAAGCAGATATGAAAAAAATTACAATAATACTTTTAGCTATATTCATTTATGGTTGTGCGGCTGTCCCCAAGCAAGTCGTTGATGCCATGGAAGCTCAGAAAAATGAAATCCAAAGAGTTAAGGAATTGTATTTTTCAAATATGAACAATCAATTAGATGCGATAGAAAAATATAGATTAGCCATATTAGATATTTACGAAGAACAATATAAAGAGCAAATCAGAAAAGCCCCGGGTACAGAAGTGGATGAAAATGGAAATGTTATTGAGACTTTAGTTGCTCCAACTGGTGATCCAGAGGTTGACGTCCTTAATGTCAAACTGCTTGACCAAATAGAAGAGTTTTTTGATGCTGAAAGAGATTCCGTTAGAATTGATATTAAAAATAGGCGTGAAGAGATTAGAAAAGCGGAGGCGAATTTCGAAAACATTGAGCTAATTAACTCATCTGTAAATGAATACCTTGAATCACTGGTTAGATTGAAGGAATCGAGAGATAAACTTGCTAAATCGATTCGAAACAAACTTGGTCATATTGTACCAATTCCAGTTTCTTTTGACCGTATTCCCGACCCTGCAACTATTGAAGATATTATTAAAAACTTTAAATAAATCATTATGCCTCTAACAGACGCTCAAAAGAAGATTAAAGCGAAAACAAAAGTTGAGTCATTACAATTAGCTGATGACTTGAGTAATCTTAAAACAAAGATCGATCAACTCTTTGATGATGCACCAATCGAGGTGGCAGAAACTACCTCAAAAGAAGAACTAGAATATCTTATTTCAGAAATTAAAAATGGAACTGCAACGAATCAGAAAATTTCGAGATTCCTAGAAATAGCAAGTGAAATTGGAATATGATCTGAAGAAACAAAAGTGACTACCAATAAAATAATATGGCTCTAGAACAAATAAAAAGAAGATTTGAAAAGGCTGTCGGTATCGTAGATTATAACCTATCCGATAATGAGATAGTTCAAATATATCAACGATTAAAGGAAGTTCACCCTTCTGAGCGCACAGAAGCTACATTGCAAAGAATTATAACTTCTGTTACAGGTATAGATTCATTTCTTATTACAGAGGCTCTTGACAATAGTGATATCAATGATATCATTAATCAAATAGAAGACGCCTTGAAAAACAAGAAATAAATGAATAAAACAACAATTTCAGATTTTGAAGATCAAATATCAGAAGCAAAAGATCAATTTTTTGAGGGATTTAAGGTAATGCTTGACCTTGTTCAAAATAAACAATCAACATCTTCTGATATCAGAAAGGAATTAACTAACCTGCATAATAAGGGAAGTAATTATTTCAGTCTTTTTAATAGATCAATATCTGAATATGGACTAAAATATTTTAAGCAGGATCAGAACATAAGAAACAGTAAAATCAACGATGCAATAGATCTATCACATACGATTATTAAGTATTGGAATTTACTAAAGTCCTTAGAAAATGAATACGACTTAAGAATTCCAAAACCAACTCAACGTGCATATAGTACAATCCAATTATTTATAAGGGAGTTCGAACCTGATGAAGCAAAAAAATTAAAGAGTGATTTTCAAAAAGCAAACCTTCCGATACATGGATTTATAACCAACAGAACATTTATAGATATGACAAAGAAACAACAAATCACTTATGGTATTATTTCAGGTACCGTTTTATTGGTAGTTTTATTAGCCATTATCCTCATATTCGAGTGTCCGACACAAGCGCAGAATTTTGTTTTTAAAACCGTACTATCTTTAGCAGCAGCGTCTTATTCAGCAGCTATTCCTGGATTTCTTAACCTCAAGTACAGAGAAATGATTACAGCTGGAGGAGCACTTGCTGTTTTCGTTATAGTTTTTTTAGTTAAACCAACTGAGATATCAGATTATAGAAGCTGTATGAGGTCGATTACTGGAACCGTCTATTTTGGTAAAAGCCCTATTAATTCAATTGATCTACGATTTCCTAAACTCAATCAAGCGACAACTAGCGATGGTTTTGGTTCTTTTAATCTAGAAACAGATTTTACAAGAATTGATGAAGAGCTAATGATCCAATTACTTAATGAAGAATTGAAAATTGACACTGTTGTCCGAGTTCAAAAAAGTTCTCTTTCAAATTCCTTGGACATCCATTTAACAAAGGTTTGTGCTGAATGTACAGCAAAACAAAATGAGGTTATAAAAAATCAGAAATCGAAATGTAGTGGAAGCCACAAGTATATAAATGATTACATCGCAGGATTCAGACAAGCGAGCGTTGAACAAGGTTATATCCCAGACTGTCAAAAACAAATAGAATAAAAGTTGCTAACAGAAATATGAATATGACAAGTTAGTATAAAAGGAGAGGAACATAAATTAAGTTTCTCGTATAACAGTGAAACAAAAACAATATGAAAAAAGAACGAAATCTCTTAAAACTACTTACGGATGAAGAATGCTTAGATGCCAGTAAAAAAGCGTTCTTGACTGCTGACCTCCATAAAAAATCTGCCGAGACACTTTCCAAAGATGGTGATTATGGAATTCCTGTTTCTCATCTTGTTCTATCAACCGAACAGTCAGTAATTGGAATTCTTCTGTATTTACAACATTTAGGTATGAATGTTAGAAATGTTGCTGGTGTTCACATGTTCTTCACTGACCATATTATTAAGCACCAGTTGGCTACAATGATTAGCTTCATGTATCCCATACTTAAATTATTTATGGGTTTTGTCCAAAAGACCAAGGAAAAATTACATAATCCGGATGCACATATCGAGTATAGCGAAGAAGAGGAAGCATTTATGTCAAAAGACGAAAAGAAAATTCAACACATCTTCAAAGACCTTCCCGAAATGATGGACTGGTGGGATGATGCAAACATACAGAAAAACAAAGGGTTCTATGTTGACTATTCAAAAAGTATAGAAACTCCAATGGAGGTATCAGAATTAGAATACAAACGAGCATTTGTTATTGTGGACAATTTTCAAAAACAAATTTCAGATACAGTATCATACTTTGAGAAAGCTACTGAAGACGACAAAAAAGACATAAAGAAGAACTCTAAAAAATATGGTATTGACAAAATACTATTACCTGTAATTGAAGCAAGAAAAAAGGAAATAAGAGATAAGAGATAAAGACAAAAATTCCTCCTTCGCTCCCGCCACCGTACACGCTGGTGGTGTTTTATAGTACATAAAAATAAAATCCCTTTTAACCCGGCATAGCTTCTGATAATTTTCTTCGTACCTTAAAAATTTCAGGAATGACGTCTATCTTCCAAGCTATCCATTACTTTTAAGATAATGGCTGCAGCAGTTTTAAGTTCCTCATCGCTTATGCATAATGGTGGGGAGAGCCTAAAAGCAGTTGGTGTAGAAAGAAACCAAAAGCCTATTACACCTTCTTTTAAGCAGTTGTCCACTACTTGTTGTACTACTTCAACGGCTTCCATTTCTATGGCAAAAAATAAACCTGCTCTTCTTATTTCTTTTATTTTGGGGTGGTTCAACAGCAATTCTTCCAACAACTTGCCTTTTCGTTCTGTTTGGGCTATCCAATCGGTGGTTTTTAACACAGTTAAGCAAGCATTGGCAGCAGCAGCAATTACCGGATGTCCGCCAAAAGTGGTAATGTGTCCCAACACAGGGTTGTGCGTTAAGGTGTGCATCATTTCATGCGAGGCAACAAAAGCTCCAATGGGCATTCCGCCTCCTAAGGCTTTTCCGAGGGTAAGGATGTCCGGCACTACGCCATAATGTTCAAAAGCAAACATTTTTCCTGTTCTCCCCATCCCTACTTGCACTTCATCAAAAATTAATAAAGCTCCTTTTTCAGTACATTTATTTCTCAACGCCTGAATAAACGCCATGGTAGGTTTTATCAATCCTGCATCTCCCTGTATGGTTTCTATAATTACACAAGCGGTGGCTTCAGTAATCACTTCTAAAGAAGCGATATCATTAAATTTTATAAAATCTACGTTGGGTAATAAAGGTGTAAAAGCAGCTTTTTTAGTTTCGTTATTAGTAAAACTAAGCGAACCATGCGTACTGCCATGGTAAGCTCCTTCGCAAGCAACAATGTGCTTTCTTTGGGTAACTCTTTTGGCTAGTTTAACGGCTGCTTCGTTGGCTTCCGTACCCGAATTAACGATATAAGAACACGAAAGTGATGCGGGTAAAACGGAGGCTAAATTTTCAGCTAAGGCTAATTGAGCATCTTGAATATACTCTCCATAAACCATTACGTGTAAATATTTATCGAGCTGCTCTTTAATGGCTTTCACTACTTCGGGATGGCGATGACCGATATTGTTTACGGCCACTCCGGCAATCATATCCATATATCTTTTTCCGGATTTATCCCAAATATAAATGCCTTCGGCTTTTTCAACATCAATTAAATACGGACTTGGGTTGGTTTGTCCTTGTAATTTTAAAAAAGTATCTATTCGTTGCTGTTCCATCGGGTTATTCTAAAATTTCAATTGCATCTACACTCCACGCTTCGGCTTTAGCTGCAAAATAAGGTTTTAATTCACTCCAAAATTGTTTAAAAAAGGCTGACTTTCTGTAATTTTCTAAATGTGCTTCACTTTGCCAGTGGCTGTAAGTAAAAAATATATTGGTTTGCTTTTTATCTTTTAATAAGGAAAGGTGTTCCACTCCCTCAAAATTTCTAATGTGTTGTTTGTTAGTATTAAATTTTTCTAAAAAAGCAGGTACTTTTTCAGCTTGAAAAGTCATTTTTACTATTCTAATCATCAAATTGTATTCTTATGGTATCTTTAAATTCTATTCCGAACAAATCATTGGCCCTACCATTGTTGATGGCTATTTCAATAAAGCCTGTGGAGCTAAATAGTGCTACCCGTTCTCCTTTAGGTACATCGTTATACGATTTAGAAATCTCACTAATATTATAGTCTGAATCTCTAAAAAGAATATTAAAGCCTCTTCCCTTACCAAACTCCTGAAATAGTTGTTTAGAGATATTGGTAATTACATTTCCGTAATGGTCTATGTAAATGGCAATTCCTACAATGGTATTATTTTCGGTTAAGGCTCTAAACATTTGTTTTGCATTGAGCTTTTTAAGTGGTTTTCCGAGCATTTCCATGGTTCCTCCTCTGGCAATATGGCAAGCTGCTTTTATAAACACATCTTTGGTAGGAAAAGTAATTAAATCAGTATCCAAGGAAAAATCTAATGCAATGGCTTTGTTGGGAACAGTATCAAAAATCATTGAAAAAATACCGTTGTCAGCTCCAATAAAATATTGTTCTTTATATTGTACAACCACATGTGGCGAATCAATATTGGCTTCAGAATCTACCCCAATAATATGTATGGTTCCCGGAGGAAAATCTGCATAGCACGATTTGAGCAGAAAAGCTGTTTTTAGTAAATCGAAAGCAGGTATTTCGTGAGAAATATCAACAATAGTTGCCTGAGGGTAGTTTTTAAATATCGCACCTTTTACAGAAGCAACATAACTATCTGTTGTACCTAAATCTGTTGTTAGTGTAATGATGCTCATAAAAAAAGTTTCAACAATTAATTATGCAATGGTTAATAAAAACTTCTATTTAAAAAACTACTATTTCAATTAAAATAATGATTTTTACAAATGATAATTGCTTACAAAATTAGAATTAAAACCCATATAATTGAACGAAACAACAATAGATATTTCAGAAATTAACCCGGTAGATTTATACGGGGTAAACGATGCCAAACTTACTACCATAAAGAAGTTTTTTCCTCGCATAAAAATTATTGCCAGAGGAAATGAGTTAAAAGCCATTGGTGAAGACAATGAATTGAGTGCTTTTAAACAAAAAATAGCTTTACTAATAGCTCATCTGTTAAAATACAAACAACTTACTGAAAATAACATCGAACGTCTAATGAATGAAGACGGCACGTTAGAAAACAGTGAAACGCTAAGAAACGAAGCGGATGTATTGGTGTATGGTAATAGCGGACTTATTGTAAAAGCAAAAACGGCTAACCAAAGAAAATTGGTGGAAGAAATAGATAAAAATGATATGGTTTTTGCTGTTGGTCCTGCCGGAACAGGAAAATCGTACACTGCAGTTGCATTGGCTGTAAGAGCATTAAAAAATAAAGAGGTAAGAAGAATTATTCTTACTCGTCCGGCTGTAGAAGCGGGTGAAAACTTAGGCTTTCTACCGGGAGATTTAAAAGAAAAGTTAGATCCTTATTTACAACCCTTATATGATGCCTTACGAGATATGATTCCTTCTGAAAAACTAAATGAAATGATGGATGGAGGCATTATACAAATTGCCCCTTTGGCTTTTATGCGTGGACGTACTTTAGATAAAGCTTTTGTGATTTTAGATGAGGCTCAAAATGCTACTCAAAGTCAGTTTAAAATGTTTTTAACCAGAATGGGAAAGTCTGCCAAGTTCATTATTAATGGAGATCCTACGCAAATAGATTTACCCAAAAACCAACCTTCGGGCTTAATGCAATCGCTTTCGGTATTAAAAGGAATAAAAGGAATTAGTTTTGTACAATTTGACGAAAATGATGTTATTAGACATCAGTTGGTTAAAGAGATTATAATGGCTTATAACAAGTCTGAGAAATAATTTATTTTCTTTCTTCCATCTATATTTATATATTTGTAGATGTAAACCATCAATTACCTACTATGAGCTTTAGAACCGAAAAACACGATAATTACTCTATAATTTTCTTTAGCACAGATAAATTAGACAGTATTGTTGCACCCGATTTAAAATCTGAATTGGTTTTAATTAATAAATCAGGAGAAAAAAATATTATCATGGATTTATCCAGTGTTATCTATTGCGATTCATCCGGGCTAAGTGCTATATTAACCGGATATAGAGTTTGTCAGCAAGTTAATGGTATTTTTATTATTTGTGGTTTACAACCGGCAGTAGAAAAGCTAATGACCATTTCTCAACTAACTACTATTATAGATATTACCACTACCCTACCCGAAGCCTTAGATTTATTTTATGAGAAGCAGTTAAGCGTCAACTCTGACGAAAATAATACCTGATGAGTAAATTTAGTGTACTCATATTAGGTAGTGCTTCTGCAACGCCAACAGTTAACAGAAATCCAACAGCTCAATTAATAAACATTAACCACCACTATTTTTTAGTAGATTGTGGTGAGGGTACTCAGCTCCAACTCAGGAAATACAACATCAATTTTAACAGAATACACCATATTTTTATCAGTCATTTACATGGCGATCATTATTTAGGTTTAATGGGATTGCTACAAACCATGCATTTGCTTGGCAGAGAAAAAGAATTGTTTGTTTATGGTCCTGAAGATTTAAAAACCATACTCGATACCCATTTTAAGTACTCCAAAAGTTTTTTAAAATATCCTTTACAGTTTAAGGCTGTTGATATGGAGCAAAGCTCAACTATATTTGAGAATGATAAGTTAACCGTAAACACTGTTGTCTTAAAACATAAAATTCCTTGTACCGGATTTGTATTTAGAGAAAAACCAAAACCCCGAAGAATAAATCCTAAAGCAATTGAAAAATATAAAGTGCCTAAATACGCCATTAACAAGCTAAAATCAGGTGCCGATTTTGAGTCTCCTGAAGGCGAAATCATCAAAAATAATCTACTAACTCACGATTCTTTGCCATCTTACTCCTATGCTTTTTGTTCCGACACAGCCTATTTTGAAGAAATTTTACCCGAAATTAACAATGTAAGCCTACTCTATCATGAGGCTACTTTTTTAGAAAAAGATAAAAAGCTGGCAAAGAAAACATTACATTCTACGGCAAAAGATGCGGCAACTATAGCACAAGAAGCAAAAGCTAACAGACTGATTATCGGACACTTCTCTAACAGATATACGCAACTTACAGATTTACTGGAAGAAGCAAAAAATGTATTTGAAAATACCGAATTAGCATTGGAAGGAAAAGAATTTAATATCGCTGAAAGTCAGTAATAGCAATGTTAATAGCTTGTTAATAACTATTTCCCTACTTTTTTAAAAAACTAATGATTTATACTATTTTTGATACGATAACAATATTTATTAACTAAAACTCTAAAAATTATGAACAAAGGAGAATTAATTGATGCAATTGCTAAAGATGCAAAATTAACTAAAGTTGATGCTGGAAACGCTTTAAATGCTTTCGTTGCTAACGTAACTAAATCATTAAAAAAAGGTGACAGCGTACAATTAATCGGTTTTGGAACTTTCTCAATTTCTAAAAGATCTGCTAGAACTGGAAGAAATCCACAAACTGGTAAAGAAATTAAAATTGCAGCTAAAAAAGTAGCTAAATTTAAAGCTGGTAAAGCTTTAGCTGAAACTGTTAAGTAATTAGTTTTACTTCAACAAAACAAAACCCGAACAGTTGCTGTTCGGGTTTTTTTATATACCTATTCCTCCTCTATCACAATATCAACTGCACTACAACTGGTAAGGTAAGAGGAAAGTACTAATCGTTTTTTAGTTGCTCCATCACTTACTAATAAAGAAATGGTATTAGGTGGTATCTTACCTACATTATGAGCATATAATGTTAGCCTATTTGCAGATGTACTATCAAGTTGTAAAGTAAAACTGTGTTTTTCTTTGGTAAGCAAATGTTTCTCTAACACACATTTATTATCTAAAAACAGTGAAATAGTATCTCCATCAAAAGATTGATTATCCCAAACCGTAAACGTAATTTCATTGGCCGAGAAAGTCATCGTCCTACGATTTTTCACCGACCTGCTATTAATGCTATCAATTTGACCATCTTGGTTTACTGAAAAATAATACGCACTTTGCACTACTGTATCTTCCTCAACAAAAATAGGTTCTTCGGGGTAACCTTCTGGATAATACTGTAAGTTATCTATTAGAATGTTGCCATTGTATTTAGGCATTTCTAAGTAATAAGCTTCCAACAGCAAATAATTAGTAAGTTGAGTTGGAGTGAGTTCAAAAAAATAGCTTTGCCATTCGGTATGAGCTACCTTTCCGGAGGTCCACAACAATTCTTTTTCCATAGTTGCTGATAATCCGTAAACTCTTAATTGAATGGGATTGTTAAAGCTAAAGGTATCTGCTGTAAAATGAGGATCAAAAGCTAAGTCGATACTATAATGGTAAGTTTGATTGCTTAACAAAGGTTGTCTAAATTCCTGAAAACAAGCTTCCCACAAATAACTATCAATGATACTATACCCCCGAGCAACCATAGATATATAACTATTCCCGTGAGAAGCTTCTTTACTTACTTGCCAACTTCCCGGTTGTGTGTCAGGAGAGCTTGCCTGACCATAAACTATCCATTCACTTGGAGGGACGGCTGTTGTTGGTCTCCCTTCAAAAGAAGGATTATTAAGGTACTGAGCTTGTACGCTACTACTCCAAATAATGATGATGAATATAAATCGTTGCATTTTATTTTTGTTGGAAGCTCGAAGATAGAAGACAGAAGTTAAAAGAATAAATTATTTTCAACTTCTGTCTTCTGACTCCTGGCTTTTTTTACTTTTTAATAGTGATACTTCCTGTATTGCTCCAACATTTATATTCGTTGGTGTAATACAAGTAACCTGATGTAGCAGGAGCTTCAAACTCACCAGGAACTTCCGCTTTTAAATCTAAATTGATAGTATGAGAAGCATTAGGAGCTAAATCTCTAAAATAAAACACCACAAAATTGTCGGTAATTTCATAGAAACCTATTGTTCCTTTTTCTTGCAACTCTTTTAACTGCCATGGTTGTGCCGATAACCCTGAAGGAATTCCAACTACTGCCATAGTCATTGGCATTCCTTTGTCTTCTTTATTACTTACTTTAGTAGTTAAACGTACTGTTTCTCCTACTTTTACACTGTTAGTATTTAATTCAGCTTCAACAGCTATTTTGCACTCTTTTGAAGATAATGGCAATGTAGTATTATAATCAATACTCATTGTATAAGGTAAGGCATTTTTAGTGTCTTTGTAACGAATTTCTATTTTTTGATTCCCTACTTTTAAATGCTTATCTAAATCTTTAAATTCAATCGTATTTTTCTCTCCTGCTTCATATTTTTTAGAAGCGACTACTTTTCCATCAATTACACATTCAAACACACCAGACTCTTTGGTTTGTTTAGAAAATTTAGCAAATGTTGTTAATGCTTTAAGAGCTAATACCGTTCCTTGTGTTGAGCCGAAACTTCCACTACCCGATCTTGAAGAAACTAAAAACTCTGCTGCTTTGGTAATAGCTGCTATATCTTTTTTATCAGCTTTTAACATCGCTAACATTGCTAACGCTGTGGTTTCTACTTTTAAAGAAACGCCACCCGAACGTGTAATAGAATGATTAGCATTCCAACTACCGTCTTTTTCTTGTAGTTTCAATAATGCTTTCAACACACTTTCAGCTCTTTTATCTTTATAGTTAAACAAAGTATTGGTCATTAAAGCTAATTGGTAGGCATCATTTGATGCTGTTGAAGAAGAGTATGCAGCCTCCAACTCTTTACTTATTTCAGCATAATTCGCTTCTGAAAGTGCGTAAACGATATAAGCATTCGTAACTTCTTCGCTAGCTCTACCAAATTGGTCTAATGCTCTTGGATTTTTCTTAAAACCTCCTTTACCGTCTTTTCTGCTCATCAGCCATTTGGATGTTCTTTGCACCATCTCATTACTCACATCGGCATATACATGTTTCATGTCATTAAACTGCATTAAACCATAAGCAGTTAATGCTTCGTGTCCGGGTGATGATCCAAACCATTCGTAGCCTTTCTCTTTGGTCTCGTAAGAAGTTAATCTTTTATACCCTCTATCTAGTTTTTGATCTATGCTAGCAAATAACTCAGGATTATCCATTCCGGTTTCTTTCATATAACTCATTGCCATAATATTAGGATAATTACTCATAGAAGTCTGCTCAAAGCATCCTGAAGGTTCTCTGATGATACTTTCTATTCCCTTCATTAAATCATTTACCACATTCGGGTAAGCTGTTAAAGAAGCTTGTAAAGAACCATCCACCACATCTGAAAGGGAAACACTATACGTTTTACTTAAATCTTGTCCTGAAAATGCAATAGACACCGGAAATCCTTTTGGTCCAATTTTGATAGGCTGCACAAAAGCATCTTTTAATCCGTTAGCTTTAAAGCTAATTTCTAAGTTATCTTCACCTATTTCGTTCATTACTTCATAATTTAAATAAATCGTTTTTGTAGTATTGGCAGCCAACATTTGGCTCCCCGTTTCTACATTCAATACTTTAAACCCTTTAGGAGATTTTACCATTAAATTACCTACTACATCTTTATTGGTAGTGTTTTTTAAAGTAAGTGGAATTTCCACTACATCACCAAAAACCACTTGTGAAGGCACTTTTACCGACATAGAAAATGGTAATTGAGTAAAGTGAGTGTATTCAGCTCTACCAATCATTCCTACTCCAACTCCCTCAACAATAGTTCTAAATGAGGTTACTTCATCGCTGTTAAAAAACTCAACTGTTGCTTGCCCATTATTACCAACTTCAATATTTCCATCCCAAAAAATAGTAGAACGAAAATCTGTTCTAATATCTACTTCTTGATTATTGGTATAATTGGGAGTTGCAAATTCTCTTGCTCTGTAATAGTTAACGTTTGGTAAGATTTTTTGGTCTTTTGCTACTAATTGATTGGCAAAGGCTCTTCCTTGAGCATTACCAACAATAACTACTTCATCTAATTCCATTTTTTCGGCTTCTTTCTTTTTATCTTCTTTTACCGGAGCTTTTTTATCCACGTTAACCTTTACCATGTTTTGTTCAACTGATTCTGCTTCCATATCAAACGCCATTTCATCATCAAACGCCATTTCATCTACTTGTATCATTTCTTCTTCTATCATCATAACATCAACTGCTGCAGCAGGCACATTAGCTCTTTTGTTTCTTACCGATTTACTATAAGAATAAATTTCTTTGGGATCGTATAAATAAACCGTGTGGTTTTGAGTATAATTACTGGCTGTAAAACCTTGTCGGCTCATGTCTTTTGCCGTTACTTCAAAATAAGTAGGTTGATACAAAGCTTCATTGGTAATGAAGAAATATCCGTCTGCAGTAGTTTTATACGTCTTTTTAGTTTTGGTATTTTTAATGATAGCATTTGCCATAGGTTTCCCTTGATTGTTCATTACTCTACCTTTGATTATTGCTTTTTCTCCTTCAAATTGAATAGCAGGAAAATCTTCAGCCATTACTTTCTCCCAAGTAAACCTTCTCCAGCCATCGGTCATTAATAAATAATCTAAGGCTTCATCTGCTTTAGCTTCTTTATCATTAAAATAAAATTGAGGTTCTTCTACTTTGGTTTTTAAATCGTCTTCTAATAATAATGAAGATAAAATGTTACTCGATTTATCGTCTGCAAAGCTTAATAATTTATCATCCACCACTGCTAAAGAAAGATTAGCCGGCATTGGTAAACCTCTTTCGTCTGTCACCTCAATATCCATTTTCACTTTTTCTCTGGGTAAATATTGTGCTTTATCCGTTTTTAAAGAAATGTTCAATTTTTTGTCCTTATTAACAAAAACCAAACGTTCTGCTCTTTCAATATTTTTTGAATCGAATAAAGTAATTTGAGCTACTCCCATAGGAAAATCTTTAGTAGGAATTTCTATTTCATTTTTTCCTCTGGCAATGTTTATCTCTGTAGCAAAATACATTTCTCCTCTTACTTGAGCAGCCAATGACATGGTTTCTGTTTCGGTAGATTGAATAGTAATTACCAATTTTTCTTTTTTAGCATTGTTTACATTCATCGTCCATCCTCTTTTTAAGCTTTTTGGCAAACTATATTTTTTATTAATTCCTTTAGGATGAGTAATTACTGCATAATAGGTTTTACCAATTTTAGGTTCCAAATTAAAAGCCCCCATTCCATTATGAAAACTTTCAAAATTGGTAATCGTATTGCCTTCATTGTCTTTAATTACTCCTTTAATATCAGCAGGTTTACCAAATTCATTCAATGCCTTAAAAGCCATTTTAGAAATTAGCCCATCTACCAAATCTCCACCTTCCGGATAAAAACCTAGCTCAATGTTTCCCAAAGTAATTGGTACAGAGCGTGAAATACTTTCTGTTCTTCCTTCATAATCTATCATCACATTTAACAAGCCATCATTGGTTGTTAATTCATTAGGTAACTGAAATTTCACATATGCTAAACCTTCATTGTCACTTGTTAATTTACTTTCCGTCAATTTTTGCCCATTTAATTGTACCATATATTTTACACTATAATTTGATAATGGTTGATTTTCTAACGTTTGTAAATCTACTTTACTCACCACTTCATCTCCTGGTCCGTAAGCTTTTTTCAAAAATTCCATTTTCATTTTTAAGCGAGGTAACACCACTTTTTGCACTTGAATTTCCTTTTCAAAAAAGTCGTTGGCATTTTTTTGCCAGTTGGTATAAGCTTTCACTTTATAAATTCCACCCATCACATTTTCATCTAATAAAAAATCAGCACTGGTTTTACCTTTATGAGCTATTAATTGGTGTTTTTGAGCTACATTTCCTTTGGGATCAATAAGTTCTACATACAAAATATCACTTTTATCGGAAGCTTTCATATCAGTAGCATTCCTGATAAAAGCGCTCAGCCAAATAGTTTCTCCGGGCTTATACAAAGGTTTGTCTAATTGGACATAGACCCTGTCTTCAGGAAAGCTTTTGTTATAGCTATCTAATTTTACTTTTAAGGATTGTAAAAATTCATTCATTTTAAAATCACCATTTACACTAATGGTAATAAATGAACCAAAAGCAGCTACAATTGTAATAACTGCGATTAAATTTTTAATGGATTTAATTTTTAGATTTTTCATAACGATATATTTTTGGTTGTTTTTAAATGATTTTCCCTTTGGATGCATCAAAAAAATATATTCCATAAATAATAAATTGTATTTTTGAATCATGGTATATTTAAAACACCTTGTTATCTTAATTTTATTATTGGCTACAAAATCTATTTCAGCTCAGGAAATTAATTTGAGTAAGCTCGCTATTGCTTCTGCTGAGCATAGTAAACAAGCTGCATTTTTTTTAACCCAAAATTTAACTGAGGAAAACACTTCTGCTGATCTATTAAAAAATTACAATGAAGCACTTTTAGCTTGTGAGAAAGCAATCGTTTTTAGTGATAGTGCTATTAACAATATCGCTGATAGTTCTTTTTCTGAAAAAGTAGCTCTGTTAGCAATGAAAAATGCAAAAAATAATCAAGAAAAAGCAATGGCTATACTAGATGAACTTATTGCTCTAAATGAAACCGAAATTGATTTATACTCTCCGAAAGAAGCTACCTTATTAATTAATAATGCCGTATTAGATGCGTACAAGGCTTCTTTAGAATTAGGTGATGGCAAAATCGTTATGGCAAAAACTCCTTCCATAAAAAAAGACAAACCAGCTGAAATTGAACCTGAAAAAACTCCTGATTTAATCTATAGAGTACAAATGGGGCTGTTTAAACAAAAAATTGATACAGATTATTTTGGAACAGAAAACGAATTGAAATTTGAAAAAGTTAAAGAAGGGGTTTGGCGTTACTATATGGGAGATTTCCTTACCTATAAATCGGCTAAAGAAATAGAAAAAGTAGTAAAAGAAAAAGGTTATGATGCTTTTTTAATTGCTTTTTATAAAGGAAAGAAAATTAGTGTTACTGAAGCTATTAAATTAGAAAAATAAGTTATTAACATGGACTTTTTATATAGAAATGTTATTGGTAACTTCGTGGCTTATCTCAAATAAATTTATAAAAAATAAAAAAACTTACAATTTATGGCACTTAGTATTAAAGGAAAATTAGCACAAATTTTAAATCTAGAATCAGGGACAAGTAAAGCAGGAAAAGAATGGAAAAAACAAAGTTTTGTTATTGATACAGGCGATCAATACAATCCTCATGTTTGTTTTAGTTTATTTGGAGAAGACAAGTTAAATATGTTATCTAATTTTAATATTGGTCAGGAAATAGAAGTAAGTTTTAACCTTTCTTCAAGAGAATTTAATGGTAAATGGTATCATAATTTAGATGCTTGGAGAATTAATGCAGCCGAAAATGCTATTCCACAAAATGGGGCTCCAGCTGCTGTAGGTACTCCATCTATTGAAGATATGCCATCGGATGAAAATGATGATTTACCATTCTAAAAAAATAATTTATTATAGTAAAAAAGCAGCAATTTGAATTGCTGCTTTTTTTATGTAATTTATTTTCCCTAACCTAAAAAGGTAAGTTTTGTAGGAACATCCAGCAACCAACCGGTTATACTTCTTCTTTCGTTATTGCAATTTTTTACTTCGTGTAAGGTTTCACTTAAAAATACGGCTAATCTGTTGGCTTTTGGAGCAATAGTTTCTATCTCGTTTTTTTCTTCATCAAATAAAACCAGTTCTCCTCCATCTCCTTGTTGCCAATTTTTATTCAGGTAAAAAACGAAAGAAACTATTCTGTGAGGATTATTTTTAAATCTATCTCTATGCATTTTATAACCTCTCCCTTCAGGGTAAAAAGCATAATGTGTTTCGTAATCTTTAATTCCTAGATAGCAAGTTCTATTGAGGTGAATAATTAATTCATTGATGTATTCATATAACTTGAAAACAGGTGCATTTTCGTCTCTTGGATCAATCCATCGAATAAAATCTCCTCTTACTGTTTTATCTATCGTATAATGAATTTGCTTACCAATTCCAGCTTTAGAAAACTCATCTTCTTGCTGTAATTCTTCAAACCTATTGATAATATCATTTAATTGCTCTTCAGACAATAAATCATCAACTACAGCATATCCTTTTTCGATAATACCATCTGATATTACTTGAGTTGCTTTTAAATATTTTTGCATGAATTTTAATAACTAAATTAAATAATATGACCATCTTCCATCATGATAATTCTATCGGTTTTATTTGCAAACTCTTCATCATGTGTAACTATTAGCAACGAAAGATTTTGCTGATGACTTAATTCTTGAAAAATATTAAATACATTTTCGGCATTTTTACTGTCTAAATTTCCCGTTGGTTCATCTCCCATAATAATACTTGGATTATTAATTAAAGATCTGGCAATGGATACTCTTTGTTTTTGTCCACCGGAAATTCTTGAAGCTAACTTTAAAGCTTGATCATCTATATGAAGTAATTTTAACTTTTCAATAGCATCATGTTCAATTTCTTCAAAACTTTTTTCTCCTAATTTTTTTGCCGGCAACATAACATTTTCTAAAACGGTAAATTCGGGTAATAAATAATGAAACTGAAATACAAAACCAATGTGTTTGTTTCTAATAAAAGCAAGTTCATTATTAGTTTTACCACTTGTTAATTCACCATCAATATACAACTTTCCTTCATAATCAGTATCCATAGTGGAAAGTATATAAAGCAAGGTGGATTTTCCACAGCCTGATTTTCCCATAATAGAAACAAACTCTCCTTTAGTTATATTAAAACTAATATCTTTAAGTACATGAAAAAGCACCGGGTCTCTAAAGTATTTATTAATATTTTTTGCTTCAAGTATTGTGTTCATTGTCCTCTTATTATTTCAACAGGGTCTATATTTTTGGCTTTTTGTGCAGGTAAATATCCTGCAATAAAAGTAGATATCATGGCAAATAATATGGCTATTATGTAATGAACATAATTATAAACAACCGGAAAAGTTTTTACGTTAGGAATGGCTTCTGTTTCAAATGGAATAGTGTCAATTAATCTACATACTAAATAACCTAAAATCATTCCTAACACTCCTCCTACTATGCCTATAATTACCGCCTGACTAATAAAAATTCTCTTCACATCATTGCCGGAAAAACCTGTGGCTTTTAAAATAGCGATATCATTCATTTTTTCATATATCATCATATTTAAAATATTATAAATGCCAAAACCGGCAACTAATAATAAGGTAATGGAAACTGCATAACTTATTAAGTTCCTTATTGATGTTCCTGTTTCAAATTGAGCGTTTGCGGTTTTTATATCTATAGCAGTAAGTCCAAATTCATTCGCAATAAATTTAGACATAGGAACAGCATCTTCAATATCATATAATTTAACATTAATGTCTGTAATATAATTTTCAGATTCAGATAAAATACGTTGAGCAGTTTTTACATTTACATAGCTTTGTGCATTATCAATTTCTGCCAATCCACTTTGGAAAAAACCTACAATTTTTAATGGAATTATTTCTCCACTAACATTAGCAATTTGAACTCTGTCGCCAATTTTTAACGACATTTTTTTTGCTACTCCAATTCCAAGTAAAATTCCATTTACATTATTTTTTAGATCGAGTACATTTCCTTCTGTAATATAATTATCAAAATTAAATAGCTTAGCTTCTGCTAAAGCATTTATGCCTGTGATCATCCCATTTAATTGTTGGCTCCCTGAAATATAAAAACCTTGTGCAGAAACTTGTGGTATCGCTCCTTTAACTTTTGGATTTTGGTTAAGATAATTGATTAATGGTTGTGCATTATGTATCTTTTTTTGTGTTTGCTTAGGTTTTACTGAATGTACTACATTAAATGCTTCAGAAACATCTTTAAAATAAGCAATAGGTTGAGTTTCGCTGGGCTTTATATCATTATAAATATGAATGTGAGGTGTTCGATTTAAAATTAATCCATCCAACAAACCATTTAAGCCGTTCATAAATCCCATAAGTATAATAAAAGCACTTATCCCAAAAGTAACTCCCACTGCAGCAACTGAAGTTTGTTTTATTCTAGAAATTAAATGAATTTTAGAAATACCTAATATAATACGGAAACTATTCATCCTACAATTCGGGTTGATAAATAACTGTATGCTCGTCAATACCGGAAATTACTTCAACTTTATCAATGCTTTCTAATCCGGTTGTAATTTCCACTAATCCTTTTTTAGTTTTTACAAAGTTGTTGTTTATCAAATAATTTTTTGGGATAACCAATACTTTTTCTTTCTCATTTATAATAATATTAGCTTCTCCTGATAATCCCGGATATAATTTGGGAGGAAAATCTACAAATTTGGCATCTATTTTAAATGTTTGAGTTCTTTCATTTTTTTGCGGATAAATTTTATCAATAATCGCCTTAAAAACCTGGTTAGGATAAGCATCTAATTTTATTATAACTAATTGATTAATCTCAATTTTTGCAATATCCACTTCATCAATTAGCAACTCTGCAATAAAATTTGACAAACTTCCCATGGTAGCAATAGGTTGTTGACTAGAGACAATTTCTCCTGGCTTTTTGTTAATAGCATATACTTTACCATTGATATTGCTTTTAATAGTAAAATCTTTCGTTAGAATTAATGAAGCTTGGTAATTATTCTTAGCTTGTTCTACTTGCTGTTTCAGTTCGTTTTTTGTTCTTTTATATTTATTTTGTAGCGTACTATAAGTATTTTTAGATGCTTCAAAATTTAGTTTGGCAGCATCATATTCAGCTTTAGCTCCTATGTTTTGTTGCCATAAATTTTTTTGTCTTAAATAGTTTATGGAATCGTTTACTAATTTTAGTTTAGCTATTTCTATTTCATTTTTCATATCCTCTAAAACAGCATTTTTACCATTGTAATTTTCTTGAGCAATTTGTAAGGCTAAACGGGCATTTTCTGTATTTAAAACCGGTGTATTATTAGTTATTAAGAATAATTCGTCTCCCTCTTTTACAACATCTCCCTCCTCCACTATTACTTTATCAATAATTCCTGTAACAGAAGAAAAAACAGCATATAAACTATCCGGCTGAATGGTTACAGAAGAATAAACCGATTCAGTAAGCTTTTCATAAACAGGAGTTGTTGTTTGTGTTTTATTATTTTCACATGAAAATAATAAAACTATAATAAAAATATTTAAAATGAATAGTTGCTTATTTTTTTTCATTTTCAAGTTAGAATTTATCTTTTATAATAAATAACGAAATTGTTTTTATACCCGTAAAGGTAGCTATTTAAAAGAGCATTAAATAAAAAAAGCTACAAAAATTATTTGTAGCCTCTTCTAAATATTATATATTGATTTATATTAAAAACCTGTTCCTTTAAATCCTTGTATAGGAGTCGTCATATGTTCTACCAAAATACCTACACATCCCATATCAGTTGATTTAATAAGTTTGTTTTTAGTATTTCCACTTCCGCCACTGCCGGGAATAGAAACTTCTATTATTAATCTTCTAGTAGTTTCTACAGAAAACTCTAATTCAGTAGCAAAACCATCTTGACTATTATCATACAGTAAGTTTTTTTGTTGCTCTACTACAGTTACCGTTTCTTTATTTACCACTTCTACTTGATTTCCTGTTGGAACGTATGATCCCCATTCATCAACAACTAGCTCGCCATTTTCATCTTTTTCGTACTCATCTTCCATGGTTTTTGTTTCAATAACTTTTTCTACTTTAACCTTTTTAGTTTCGTAAACTTTGTAAGTAATTTGAGAACCTAAGGTTTCATCAAAACATAACGATATTCTATAATCCTGACCTTTATAAACGATCACATTAAGCTCTGATGTTTGACCTTTACTAAATAAGGCACTTTTAGATTGACCATTTAAGCTATACATTCCACTTTCTGATGGTGGACAATATTTAGTATGAAAATGATTGCAGTATTGTGCAGATGCAACTATTGGCATTGCAATAATTGAAATAATTAATAGGATATTGTTTATATTTTTCATTGTTGAGCTTTTAAATTTTATTATTGTGAATTATCTATATAATTGATTTACTTCTGTCTCTTATACACATCTCCGAGC
>OJGX01000289.1_pt1 | contig 26181 bp, 21 predicted proteins | sample 1594661 | NCBI WGS metagenome assembly OJGX01 (sample SAMN05416839, study PRJEB24817) | seawater metagenome | isolation source: Sea water | place: Canada:Atlantic | collected 2013-07 | reverse complement strand
CTACACGTAAGGAGTCGTCGGCAGCGTCAGATGTGTATAAGAGACAGTTCTGAAGCCGAACAAATGGCCGATGAAGAAATTCGTAGCGTGTATCTCGGCGTTTCCGGCGGTCATGTCCGCGGTTTTATTAACTCAGGAACACATCCGGTTGTCTCAGCGGATCGTGATATCACTGAGGATGATGTGCGGGATGTCGTGCGAAATGCCAAGGCGGTGAATTTGCCAAACGATCATCATGTGATTCATGTCGTGCGGCAGCATTTTTCAGTAGATGATCAGTCTGGAATCCAAAACCCCATAGGATTGCTCGGGGCTAAGATTGGAGTCGATCTTCATGTTGTCCACGGGCAAGCAAATCGCTTGCAGAACTCGATTCGAGTCGTGAAGGGGCTTCGGGTTGACGTGGAGGATGTTGTTTTTAGTGGCTTGGCCGGTGTGCTCTCCGTGCTAACACCCCAGCAGAAGGAGCTCGGGACCTTAGTGATCGATTATGGAGGAGGGACCCTTGAGTATGCCGTATGCTGCAACGGACTCGTCAAACATTCCGGTGTTCTCCCGGTGGGGGGCGATCATATTTCTAATGACTTGGCTTTCGGTTTGAAGGTTCCGCTGGGTCGGGCAGAACAGTTGAAAATCGCTCATGGTTCAGCCCTTGGGGGAGATCACTTCAGAGGTCAGACCGTTAAGATCCCAGACCGGATCACGATGCCTGATAAGACAATCAATATGGAGCACTTGGGAAGAATCATGTCCCTGAGAGTCTCGGAATCACTGAAACTGATCGAGTCGGAACTGATCGAAGCAGGGTGTCTCGACCTGGTTCGTTCTGGCGTGGTTGTGACTGGGGGAGGCGCTCGAATTCAAGATATCTTGGGATTGGCTGAACACGTGTTTGGTGTGCCCGCATCGATTGGAACCGCTCAAAATGTGAATGGCCCTAAGTCGGTGCTTGAGCAGCCTGAGTTTGCCGTGGGAATCGGGTTGGCGAAATTTGGTGTGTTTGAGTTGCTGAAACAAAAAGATCGGCGCGTTCACAATCGGGGCTTTGGTCGGACGATTCGAGAGATGCTAAAAATTGGCTAGAGAGGCGAAGAGAATGAATGAATCAATGAATCAATCGGCGGGAAACCCAGCGGCTGAGAGGCAACTTTCGGTCAAGGTGATCGGTGTTGGTGATGCTGGTTGCCGTGCTGCCGATCTGCTTGCTGGTGAGGTAATGCCTGGAGTCGAATTCTGGGCGCTTAATAGCGATGCTCGAGGGCTTCAAGATATTGTGAAGGCGCAGAAACTCCAACTGGGACAGGACCTCCTTCGAGGTCTGAGTGCTGGAGGGGATCCGGAGCTAGGGCGGGCTAGTGCTGAGGCTGAGCAGAAGTCGTTGGTCGAGAAATTTAGTGACTCCGATCTGATTATTTTCCTTGGCGGACTCGGTGGGGGAACAGGGAGTGGCGCCTTGCCGGTTTTGGCACGGCAGGCTCGCGAAGTGGGCGCCTTGGTTCTCTCGTTTGTGTCCTTGCCATTTGATTTTGAAGGGCAACAACGGAGCCAAAGGGCTGAGCTCGCGCTTAGCCAGCTCTTGGTCGCATCCGATGCGGTCATTTCATTGCCGAACCAAACCTTTCTGGAGATCGTCGATGAACGAACTCGTTTGCCGGAAACGTTCGAAATCATCAATCGAGCATTCCTGCAGGGGGTTCGCGGAATTTGGCAAATGATCGAGAAATCAGGCCTAATCAACGTCAGTTTTCAGGACCTTAGGTCGGTGGTTCAGAGTAAGCATGCCAAGAGTTCTTTTGCGGTCGCTGAGGCCGATGGCGAGAACCGTTCGCGTGAGGTGGTGGAACGCTTACTCGCTCACCCGCTGCTCTCTGGGAATGATCAACTCGAGGACGCTGATGCTTTGCTAGTGAATATTATTGGTGGGGAATCGCTCTCGATTTCTGAGGTGGATCGCATTATGGAACGGCTTCGACGGCACGCGGGAAATGCTCGTCTGGTTGTGGGTGCGTCAACGAATCCCGCCATGGGCGATCGCGTTGGCCTCACTTTAATTGCATCGTGGCATCGAAAGACTCGGTCCGTGTCCTTGAAAATCGATGCGCCTTCGATGGATGAGTTTACTTTTCCTGTCCCGATTGAAGGTTCTGAAATTGAGACATCGTTCTTCGAGCGGAATACCGATTTTACCTCAACCTCTGCGCGGTATACGGCGCCTCCACCGTCGTCAGAAGATCGGCGCACAGATCGACTCTTCGCTCAATCGAAGCCCTCCTTCAACCAGCAACGGCGGATCAAGAACAAGTTGAAGCAAGGGATGCTTAAGTTGGAGGCTGTGTCTCGTGGGCGTTTCGAGAAGAGTGCTCCGACGATTTATGATGGCGAGGACCTGGACGTGCCAACGTTTGTTCGCCGAGAGGTTGCTCTGAATTAGATTGAGGCGTCTCGATGTGGGGACGGGGTTGGCCCGGGGTTTTCTCGACGAAACTCGTTTGGGGAAGTCGAAGTGAGGAATCGGAAGTTCAGCCCTCCGAACAGCATCTTGCTGCGTATGATCGCACAGAACAGTGACGGAAGGCTGAGGTGATGAATGCGACCGAGCCGGATTGGCTACAGCGAAGCCAAGTCTTTAGCGACACTCTGTTCAAGGATATCCTGCCCTTTTGGTTTCCACGCTGTGTTGACGACCAATTCGGAGGCTACTTCTCAGCGCTTGATCGAGATGGAACTCTCCTAGATACCGACAAATCGGTCTGGGCCCAAGGGCGAATGGCCTGGATGCTCTTCACCCTCTACAACGACGTCGAGCAGCGCTCAGAGTGGCTCGACTGGGGATCTATTGGACTTCGGTTTCTCGATGCCTTTTGCCATGATATTGATGGCCGGCTCTTTTTCCACATGACCCGCGAGGGGACGCCGATTCGGAAACGACGATATGCCTTTAGTGAATCCTTTGCGGCGATTGCCTATGCCGCTCACCACAAAGCAAGCGGTGATGATTCCTCTGCAGAAAAAGCCCGGCTTCTCTTTGATCGGTTCATGAGTTGGCATTTCACACCGGGAATGATTCCTCCCAAATTTACGGCCACACGACCTAGTATTGGGCTTGGTCCGGCGATGATCGGATTGGTGACGGCTCAGGAACTCCGGAAAAACCTTGGCGATTCTCTAGTGATCGAAAGTTCCATCGACCGGTGCCTAAATGACATTCTAACTTTGTTCGTTAACGACGAAGAGGAGGTCGTGATGGAGACTGTTGGTGTCGAGGGCGAGATTATCGATCATTTTGATGGACGCCTGCTGAATCCTGGACATGCCATTGAGGCGGCATGGTTTGTGATGGCGGAGGGGCAGTGGAGGCGGGATGACGCACTCATCAAACGGGGGATACAAATGTTGGATTGGATGTGGCGCCGTGGTTGGGATGAGGACTGTGGAGGGATTTACTATTTTAGAGATTTGAAGGGGAAGCCGGTGCAGGAATACTGGCATGATATGAAGTTTTGGTGGCCTCATAATGAGGCGATGATCGCTAGCCTCATGGCATTTCAGGTCACAAAGGATTCGCTCTGGCACCAACGCTTCAATGCGGTTTGCGAGTGGAGTTTTTCACATTTTAGGGATCCAGAACACGGCGAATGGTTTGGTTATCTGCGAAGGGACGGTAGTGTTTCCATATCGTCTAAAGGCAATCTTTGGAAAAGTTGTTTCCATCTCCCCCGATCCCTTCTTAAGTGTTGGACCTTGCTTGAGAATCGCTCAGAATAGAGTGCTCCTCGTCGCTGTAACGCTGATGTTCGAGTTTTGAGGCCGGGATGCTTCGCCTCTCTCAGGCTGGATATTCCCGTAACCAAGGCCGCTTTCAACTCGTCTTGTTGGGGTATAGCGCGTGGATTCCCAGATGCCTTCTGGATCGATTTGCTGCTAATTCTGACTGATAACCTTGAGATCGAGATGAAAAATCTAAAATCCTGTTGTGAATTGCGCCCTTTCTGGCTGACCTGCCTCGCCCTTGTATTCTTCGCTTCGTTTGCCGCGCCCCAATCTGCCCTGGCCCAGCGAGGCGGTCGCGGCTTTAATCAGGAACCGAGAGAACGTATTGAACCAGCGGATATGAGTGAGGATCTGGGAATCGATAAGATTCCGGACCGTGCGACCTTCGAGAAGTTTTCCTATCAAGGGCCCGATGTGATGCGCGACGGATATCTTGCGGGGCTGGAGTTCGTTAAGTTCGTCTTGGAAAATACCGGGGAGCCACATGAGCGGGTCTATTTTATGAACACCAATAACCATCGTGCCCATCCGCGATTCATGCCTCTAGTTGGTATCGACCGCCGAGAAGTGGCTCGAGGCGCAATAACATACTTTCCGCGATTGATAGCGCCCGACGGTTCCAATGGCCTCTATACAGTGGATTTCGAACCAAATGATTCCTACACCTTCGAAGAGATATCCATGTTCATTGGGGCTCTGACAGCGAAGATGCCAATTCTTGCTAACAAAGTCGCTTTTCATCCTTTGGAAGGAAACATCCGACAGTATGAGCTCGACAAGGAGAAGTACCGTGAGGCGAAGCTAGCTGTGCACTCAGACAGAGATTTAGATATCTACTACCTCCCACTGAATCAGGCTGAGTCCTTTGGTCGTCTTCGAGTCATGGGAAACGATGCGCGTCCGTCGCCTCGAGATATCGTGATCTACAAGACCTTGCCGAATCAGATGCCACGCGTGGCTGGGGTGATCACTGAAACGAGACAAACGCCCTTATCGCATGTGAATCTTCGGGCCGTCCAAGACAAGATCCCTAATGCCTACATCAAAGAGGCCTCAGAGACGGAAGGAATTGCGAGTCTCATCGGTAAGTGGGTGAGTCTTCGAGTGACTCCTCGTGTTTACTACCTGCGTGAGGCAAGCCAAGTTGAGGTGGATCGGCATTTCGAAAAACTCCGTCCCAGCGAACCCCAGAGTCCTCTTCGCGATTTGAGTCACACGAATATTCTCCCGCTTTCGGAATTGAAATTCTCGGATTCCGAAGCCTTTGGCGTCAAAGCATCCAACGTGGCTGCTATGCACAAACTTGATCTGCCTCAGGGATCCGTTCCGGACGGATTCGCCGTTCCCTTTTACTTCTACGATGAATTCATGAAACACAATGACCTGTATGCGGTCGTGGATGAGCTCTTGGCCCAATCGTCAGCTCGAACGGATTCGGAGCAACTCGACAAAGCTCTCAAGGCACTTCGCAAGAAGATTCGGAAAGCCTCGGTGCCTTCGTGGATGGAGAATGCCCTGACGAAGGTCAGAGCTTCGTTTCCGGAGGGGGCTTCCATCCGCTGTCGTTCGAGCACAAATAACGAGGATCTTCCCGGGTTTAGTGGGGCGGGACTTTACGATTCCTTTACTCACAAAGCCGACGAAGGGAAATTGTCGAAAACAATTCAACAAGTATTTGCCAGTTTGTGGAATTTCCGAGCCTTTGAAGAACGGGATTTTTATCGAATCGATCATAAGTTGGCGGCGATGGGAGTACTCCTGCATCCTAACTATGAAGGCGAGAAAGCCAACGGTGTGGCCGTGACTGACGATATTCTCTACGAGACGTACGGCAACTACTACGTCAATACGCAGGTGGGGGAGGATCTGGTAACCAATCCCAATGCGGAATCCTCTCCTGAAGAGATCTTGCTAGCCTGGTTTGAAAAAGATGGGCATGAGGTCGTGAGGCGATCGAGTGAGGTATCTCGGGATGAGCTGATTCTAGGGGAACCTTATTTGAAAGAGTTGCGGGCAGGACTCACCATTATTCACGAAGGGTTTAGGGAGCTCTACGGGCATAGCAAACAAGATCGGTTTGCCATGGAAATCGAATACAAAGTAACAAGCGATGGTGATTTTGTGATCAAACAGGCCAGACCTTGGGTGTTTTAGACCCTGCGATCTAAAGGGGAATAAGATTCGGTGTTGGATGATTGAGTTCGACTCTTCCCTGCTGTCATTGACGAAGTGGGCATCAAGTGGATGATACGAACTTCCGGAGTTGCTTTTCGTTCGTCGATAAGTTTGTTTGTCGCGCATGCGAAATGCTGAGACCCTTAGACTCTATCCCGGAATAGCCCCTGGCTCAGAAGATTGGTCGCTGTCCGAGGCTGAAAGCACCAGCAATCTTTGGGACACGCGAATCATCTACAACGTCACGGACCCAACGCTGAGTGTTTTCCTACCTGATCCAACACTGGCGAATGGGACATCGGTGATCATCTGTCCTGGTGGTGCCTTTCATGCCTTGTCCATTGACAGCGAAGGTATTGACGTGGCCCGAGCTTTGACTAAGCGAGGAATCACGTGTTTTGTCCTCAAGTACCGTCTCGTTCAATGTCAGAGCTCGGACCCAACCCGAGATGTGGCGAGGCAGCGGAATCTGGCGGCGGTCGTTGCGCCTGTTGTCGATTTGGCGATGGCCGATGGCTTGGCGGCTGTAAGTTGGGTTAGAAAGAATGCTGCTGAATACTCGCTGAACCCATCACGAATCGGGATGCTAGGGTTTTCGGCTGGGGGAACCGTTACTGCTTCTGTGGCTTTCAATTATCAGGATAATTCCCGGCCCGACTTCATTGCTCCAATCTATCTGGCTTACAGTTGGGCGAACAAGGGCTCGGGTGTGCCTCGGGATGCCCCGCCATTGTTTGCCCTTGCCGCGAGCGATGATCCCTTGGATCTTGCTCCTGAAAGTGTTGAGATATATCAGGACTGGATCTCTGCCGGTCATTCGGCCGAACTACATTTATACTCGACCGGAGGACATGGGTTCGGAATGCGGCGTCAGAACTTACCTAGTGATCGTTGGATCGAGCGCTTCACTGACTGGATGGTTGTCAGGGGCTTGCTTGAATGTAGGTCAGGCAGTGATTGATACTGGTGTGATGCAAAGGATATGAAGAGAACTCAAATGAGATCCTGGAGAAGCGTTGTTCATGGCCTAGTCCTTGGGCTTGTCTTGGGACTCACGGCGTTGGAAGCGACCGAATTCCTGGTCGAATCCGATCGTCTTACCCTGGGCTCGACGGACCTCACGAGGCAGTCGACCGCCACAAGGACCCTTCGAATCATGAGCTGGAACGTCAAAGCGGGTTCCTTGTTTCCGGCGACCATGCCTAATCCCGAAGGTGAAGAAGCTGGCGCTCGGGTAGGCCGCTTTGGGCGGGTTCTCCGTGCATTGAGACCTGATGTACTTTGTTTGCAGGAGATTTGGCCGTTGCGGGAAAACACTGCGATTCTGGAACTGCTCAATCGCGAGCTTCCCTTGTCGAAGGGACAGGATTGGCACGTGCACCGAGCGGTGGATGTTGTGATTGCGAGCCGCTATCCTTTAAAGCAAAAGCGAGGAGATCGCGTTATCCACTTTCCGTTGCCCGAGATGCCCGAGTTTCACTACGGTCAGGCTCTCTGTTTGGTCGATCTACCAGAGGAGGATTTCGATACGGATCTTTTCTTGATAACGGCTCATTTTCGAAGTCGCAGTGGTGAGGCGAATATTCGAATGCGTGAACGGCATGCGGAATCGATTCTCGAACGGCTCGAGGACCTTCGAAGTGCCGGTGGGGATATTGATGTGCCCGTGAGGACTCCCATTGTCATCGCAGGTGATTTCAATGTTTACCATGGCAATGTCGGTGACGATCTGAATCATTTGCGTCTGTTGATTTCTGGCAACACCCATGACGACAGCAGAGGGGAGTCTTCTCCACCGGGGCCCGACTGGGATGGGAGTGAGTTGATTGACCTTTCTCCGAGTATCAACGGTCAGGGAAAGGCCTTTTATACCTGGAGAAATGACACCTTGCCTTATCCACCAGGAGCGCTTGATCGCATTCTTTATACCGACAGTGTCCTCGGGGTTGAGGCTGCCTTTGTGCTGGATGCGGAATCGCTATCGAGCGATCTACGAAAGCGATTTGGTATTCTGAGATCCGACGGTGCCTTTGCTGGTCGGCAGGGTGAGTACGATCATTTGCCGATGATCGTGGATTTTAGTTTCGCTGAACCAACATCTGAAAACCGCTAAACAAGGCGGTGATCGGGTAGGTGAGGGTTTCATGATCGAACACCTGAATCGTTCGACCTGAATTCATTTGCAATGACTTAATGACGGTCATCTGGTTTTTCAACAAAACGAGTGGAACCAGATTGCAACTGATGAAAGGGGCAAGATGATAGGAGTCTTTCAGAGGTGGGGAGAGCGTCCTCGCGAGTCGTTTTAGCCGAGAGCGAAAACATCGGAAAACAGGTCGTTTTCCTAGCTGAGCGTGGTAGGCATTCCGTCCCGCTTCGCGAGTCGGCGCCTCGGGACACAGTTCTTCGCAAGTATTTCATTCCACTGCGAACCCGGAGGAACTTGTCATCTTGTCAATATGACGGTAGGGAGGCCGAATGCCTGTGTTTCGTTGTCGCTTGGATCGTTATTCTTTAGTGAGATGCCACACACGAAAGCGGTCGATTGCCATGTGATTTCGAACTGTACGAAAACCGAACCACCCTGATAAGTAGGGTTCCGGATCTTGAATATCGAAGACCCGTTCGCTATCAATAAGGTATTTAAACTCCCCGTTCGTTGAGAGAATCTGCACCCGCCGCCATTGGTTTGGAAGATGGCTTCGTTTCAAATCGTGTTGAGGAAGCAAGGGGCGAGTGCCATCACCAACATAGCGACGAAATCTAGCCGTCCGGTTGTTGTTGGCGCCGAATCCGACGTAATAAAGTTTGAGGCCATGGTAGGTTTTGAACGAGCCGTCGCGAGTGGAGGCATTGGAGAATAGATCCCCTGGAGCTTTGGGATCGATAGCCATCGTGAAGCTGTTCAAGTCACTAACCCTGTCATTTGGTCCTCCGGTATCAATCATCTTGACGTCAAATTCGATGAGTAAGGGTGCCGTTAATACCTTACGATACCACACGGTGCATCCTTTGGCGTCATCGATTTCCATGACGCCTTTGCTAATGAATGTTTTGCCGCCTTGCATTTGCTCGATGGCCCAGTTTTCTGTTCCATGCTGAAAGTCGTCTCGGTGGAGGAGTTCGCCGATTTGATAGCCTTCGATTGATCTCTTGGAAGGCTCTAGGGGAGGAGGGGATCGGACAGGGTTCTCGAACCAAAGGACGCCCCATCCACCATTTTCGTCGGTCGTCACGATATCCATATCGCCGTCCCCATCCATGTCGGCGTGAATGGCGTCGTCCATCTTCAGACGTGATTGGTAACCGCTGATTTTGAGATCGCTCGTCCTTAGATCGAGCCCATTGGGCGTTGGAACGCACTTGGCCATCCATTCACCCTGTCCTTTGGCAAGGACGAAAAGCTCTTGATTGCCATCTTCGTCGTAATCGAAAGCGTTCACGCCTTTCGGGAAATCGCCAGTGACCTGAGGGATGGCAATGGTTTCGAATTCGGCAGGAATCCTCTTATTGATCCGACGAAATAGCGTGATCGAGCGTTCGCTCTTCGTCGTCGTGATCAGGTCCTTGAGGCCGTCGTTGTCGAAATCGGCGATCTTCATGAAACTGATATTGTTGTCCGAATCAACCACGTGGCGATTCCAGCGGCTTCGTTTATCGCCCGATGGTGACTCGAACCAGACGGTGCCGTGCCCGTTTCGGTCGGCGACGACGAGATCTTCGTCGCCATCAAAATCCATGTCATAGAAGAGAGCGTTCATCGGCCAACGTGTTTCTGCGATTGTGTGCACCGTCCAGTTGCTGGCCGAGCGTTTGCCCTTCTTGGGAGCTCGATAGAGGGTGGCTCCATTGACGAGCAAGTCAGGGGCGCCATCTAAGTCAATATCTCGAACCACAGGAACGCGGGCTTGTTGCTTGAATAAGCTCATTTGGGTCCAGTTTGAGGCGTTCTGATAAGCGTCGGGACCAGGATTGAAGAACACGTGGCCTCCATTGATCACGAGGTCAATATGACCATCCCCATCGAGATCGCCCGCTCCGTTGTCCTCGCCTCCAAAGGGAAATTCGATGGCCATCCAGCGGCTTTGATAGGGAGCTTCTTCGAATCCGGGGTGGAAGTAGACCCGACTGTATCCCCCTTCCTCAAATGGGACTAAGAGGTCGGGGAGCCCATCACGGTTGAAATCCCGGATGGTAACGCCGTCGGGCCCGTGGTTTTGCGGGTCGGGATCAATTATGTGGCAGCGCCAGAAATCGGCCCAGAGAACCGGTGCACTGAGAAGAAATGCGAGTAATATCAGACGAGCGGACACGAAACAAGAGCCTCTTCGATCTCTCAAGTTCTTTCAAGAAGGGGATTGATGAAAGGTGATAAGGCGCATGTTTCTGAGCGAGATGCGGATTTTTTAGGTGGTCTTCCAGTATTTCGCGTGTTGACGAATGCGGGTCCGTGCGGATATGGCTTAGTAGTAATTACGACTCACTAAAACGTTTCGATTCGTGAATTCATAGCTATGCAGTATTTTTCCTACGCACGTCGATTTATCATCGCACTCCTCGTTCTCGGATCCAGTGCCGGAGAGGGAATTCGTGTTGCGGCTGCGGATACCGCAGCCAAACCGGATCGCAGTCCTAAGAACATAGGAACTGTGCTCGTTTTCTCGGGAACCGGTTGGTATCGGCATCCGGAGGTTCCGGCCTTGAGCGGTTGGCTGGCCCGTCGATCATCGGATCTTCAACTTCAGGTGGACGTGACTGAGAATTCGGACGATTTGGTCAAAATCATTGATCGTTATAAAGTTCTCGTCTTGAACAATTGTACCGAAATGACGGCTATCCTCAACGAGAGCCAACGAGGTAAGATTGAGCAATGGTATGAAGCGGGTGGTGGAATCGTCGCTTTGCACGCAGCCCTCGTTCGGCAAACAAAATGGGATTGGTTTAACCAACTTGCGGGATGTGACTTTGATAGCGATTCAGAGTTTCTTGAAGCAAAGGTGATTGTCGATCCTGCCGCCAAAGATCATCCTACCGTGCGTGGTCATGGGATGGAGTTTCTTTATTCCGCAGATTGGACAAACCACGACCGATCGGTTTCGGGGCTTGAAGGATTCCAAGTCTTGTTGCGAGTTGATGAATCGAGCTATGAACCAGTGAGAGCTCTCTTTCAAGATCGAGGTGGTAAGGCCATGGGTGCGGATCATCCAATTTCGTGGCTGCACACCAACGGTGGTGGGCGATTTTTCTATACGGAGCTCGGTCACGATATCCGATCGCTCTCGACCCAATTTGCGCGGCAGCATATCGTCGAAGCAATTCGGTGGGCGGCTGGGTTGAAGCCTATACTCGCTCGGTAAGGAAGTTTTGGAAATCGGAGCCTTTCAATCCAGTTACAGTCACTCGTGGGATTCTGACTCTCCTTTGAATTTTCCAGGGCCGACTTCGTCGCTGTGAATACTGAGGTGGAGGAACGGTGCTGCTTCGCTTGGTGAGATTCTCTGAAGTGCGTTGAGAATTCTTTGTTGATTTTCTTGAGATGAGACGTCAGGTAGGTGAGTCGTTCCAGCGAGATGTGCGTGCTTTGTTAGTGCCGCTACCAGAATGGGAAGTCCATTCGTTGCCGCGGGAGAAATTTCAGCCAATTTTAGAGCTGAAGCTAGTCGAATGCTGAAATCGGAATGATTAATTCCCTTTTTATAGAAGGCGGCTGCCTGGTCCTGATTTGCGAGGTTGCCTGTAAGTGATTCAAAGATGTTGAATGCAACGGTCTGTAGGCGAGGTGAGTTGATTTTGAAGGTCGTCTCAAGGAGTTCCTCCGAAAATGGATTCAATTTATCTTTGCCTTGTGAAAGAAAGATCAATGCTTCGAGATTTACTTCGTAGGCAGTCGGGGGACGGGTGAATCGGAGACGAATTCCTCCGGGGAGCTTGGTGTAAAGCCGTTGGCGAAACTTATCCCAACGGGAATCTCTTTTAAGGAGCTTTTGAATAAGGTAGGGGACTGCGTTTGTACCAATCGTATTGATTGCTACGACCCGGTCGGTGAATGCACTGCTTGATCCACGTCCGTAGAACCAGGTGTCTAACGCTTTTCCATCAAAAAGTAATCTTGTCCCTTGAGGTGCTATGTTTCGTAGATTGATGGCGATCTGTAAAGCTATTGCGAAAAAAGCGATGAATCCCAAGAGATGGATGATGCTCTTTTTAGATCTGTTTAACATGAAACATTAAACACCGAGTTTTTCTTTGAGGTAGTCGCTGGTAAGATGCTTGAGCACGTCAAACGGTTCGCAATTGGATTCGTCGGAATTGTAGTCAATAGGGCCGAGACGTTTGGCGACTTTGATCCCTGCACGGTTGAGCTTCTTGTTGCGTTTTCCGAGTCCCATTAAGGCGCAGGCCATCGATAATCGCACCGAACATTCTTCCTTCTCGATGGCTTTGTCGATGTGTTCGATCCGCTCTAGACAGTAGTCGTCGGTCATTTCCTTGTGTTTGGGTTTCTTGGAGAGTTCGTAGAGAAGTCCGAAGCCACAACGGCGTCTGACGGCATCTTTGTTATGCATCCAGACGTTCGCGAGTTCGAAGGCGAACGCCGTCTTCGGAAGCATCGCATCACAAGAGCTGAAAACGTGCGAGAGTAAACCGGCGTCAACGTCTTCTACCTGTGTCTCAGCCTGTTCGCGGGTGATTAGTTTCGGCTCATCGATGAGCAGTCCGACTACCTTGGCATCATGATTCTTGGTTCCCCAAAGCTGTAAGGCGAGTTTGTGGTCCTTGCCGATCTTCTTGGCAAGTTTTCGAAGTTCGGTGAGGCCGATTCCATAGCTCTTGAGCCCTCCGGTATCGGCTCCCAATTTATTCCAATTCGCGAGACCTCGCTCGTTCGTGTTGGCCTTTAGGAGGGCGAGAACTTCAGTTTTTGTCATGCTGATGAAGCTAATGTACGGTCGTGGGATTTGCCAATAAATAGATCGAGCAGTGGACCTCTTCGCCTCATGACTAAATGACCTCGACTGAAAGTGAGGGGCTAGGTACAGATAGGGGATGCTTCAATCTGAACTGAATCGGCGGCAGTTTCTAAAAGAGTCGGCTCTGGGCGCAGGGATTTTGGCCCCCGCTATATTACGAGGCGCTGGAAGCGAACAGAAGTGGCGGATCGGAACCTTTCGTTTTGATGTCACACCCCCAATGGGCCATTCCCTTTGTGGAGGATGGATAAAACCCGTTGAAGGGGTTGATGATCCACTGGAAGCGATCGGGTATGTCCTTCTCGGAGCCGGGCAACCGATAGTCGTCTGTGTCGTCGATTGGACCGGGTTGCTGAACGCTGCTCATCTCGAGTGGCGGCAGGCTTTAGCCGCCGCAGCCGATACCACGATCGATCGAGTGACGGTGCATTGTGTGCACCAACATAACGCTCCCTTTGCCTGTCTTGATGCCGAAGGGATTGTTGAGAAACAGGGCGATCTCCCCCATATCGTCGAACCGGGTTTTTTCGATGCCTGTCTACGCTCAGCGCGACAATCAGTCGCTCATGCACGACACAATACCAGATCCATTACCCATATCGCTTCCGCGCAGAACGCCGTACACAAGGTTGCTGCGAATAGGCGCATTATTGGACTGGACGGCAAGCTTGTGTCTCAACGAGGAAGCAGCTCCCGATCGCTTCATCATCGGCGCTATCCTGAGGGCTTGATTGATCCAATGCTAAAGACTGTCGCATTCTACGATGGCGATGAGAAAGTCGTGGCGAGTCATTTCTATGCCTGCCATCCGATGAGCTACTATGGCGACGGTCGGGTGAGTGCGGATTTTTGTGGCCTTGCTCGACGCCTAAAGCAGGCCGCGGAGCCTGATTGCGTTCATCTTTACTTTAACGGTTGTGGAGGAAATATCGGGGCCGGCAAATACAACGATGGCTCCAAAGAAATGCGCCAGGTGTTGAGAGACCGAATGCTACAGGGTATTTTGGGGGCTGAGACTCAGCTTGAACCAGAAGCGATCGAATCTGTGAATTGGCATACTACAGACATTCATCCACCCCTTAACGAAGCGATCGATGAGATGGCACTAATGGAACAGATTTCTAATCGGAGCCTCCCGGTGGTAGCGCGCAATCGTCCTTCATACGCCTTAGCCTGGCTGCATCGTGTGCGAGCGGGGATTCCAATCACCCTGAGTGCTCTGCATGTCAATCGAGTCAGCTTGCTTCATTTGCCAGCAGAGAGTTTTGTGGAATACCAACTGAGAGCCCAAGCATCGGCCCCAGACCGCTTTGTCGCCTGTGCTGCCTATGGAGATGGTGGCCCGTGGTATATCCCGACGGCAGAGGCCTATCCCCAGGAAGGCTACGCGGTCAGTGTCGCTTGGTGCTCTCCAAAGATGGACCCGATGCTTTCAAGAGGGATTCGATTGCTTCTCACGGTCTAGCATCGGGAGGCCGAACGGTTGACCGAATTGGAGTGGGGGCGTCACTTGAATCGTGAAAGAACCGGAAGCACGATCGCGACGATTAGTGCCCAGCAGGTATAAGCAGGCAGAAAGCGTACGATCCAAAGCTCGAGGCTTTCGAAGCTATTTGTTTTGCGTAAGAACTGGATATAGCGAACGAGGATCCCCGCCAAATGGCAGAAGGCCAAGATATTGGCTCCGAGAACGGCGACTCGATTGGGGGTAAATCCATAGGACGTGAGGCGAAACAGAATGGCGGCCAATGCGATCAAGTCGACTGCAAGGGTTACGCTTACCAAAGAGATGTTCATGTAGTCTAGTGGACCTCGTGCTTTCTGTTTTCCTCGCTCTGAAATAGAAAACACGCACAGGCCCAGGACGATGAGGAGGAGTCCGTTGAAAGCGATGAGAAACTCGCGGTTGGTAAACGGGCTTTGTTGTTTGACTAACATCGTGACCAGGTAGGCGCTGGTCATGAGTAGGAATAAGGGCGTGAACAATTTTGCGAGTAGCGGTGCGATGCGGAGGCGTTCTCCAATAATCCGCGTGATAAGCAAAGTAGCAACCAAGGGAGCTCCAACGCCGCCGTAGTGCCCAACGCTGTTCAGATAGGCCTCCTCGATGCGGAGGCCGATCAAATTGAATAAGGCGAAGGTGATTCCGGTAAGAACCATGCCGCCAATCACGATCACGGTGGTGAAGATGATGAGTTCTCCGTTGTAACGAATGTAATTCATTCGTCCACTCTGATCGTTCCACTTGCCGCCTAGGAACGCGATTCCGGTGAGAGACCAAAAAGCGAAGGGGAGATGAAGACAGGCGAGTAAACTGGTATCCGAGTTCTCTGGGGGCGGGATCAAGTTAAGATAGAGCAGACCCAGGACTACCGATGACGTTAAGAGGCCGATTGTCTTCAGGGAACAGCCCCTTTGGATGAGGAAAAAGGCCATGACGGCGGCAATCACGGTCGTAGGAAAATTGCGGGCATAGAAAAACTCGCTATTCAGTTCAGGAATGAATTGTGGGAGCTTTGCGAAGGTGCCGGCAATGAAGATGAGGAGAAGCGTGAAATATATGTCCTTCGCGTTCCAGGAGGGAGTTTTTGTCTGGATTCGTTGGGTGTCCGCGAGATCGTAGGCAAGTCGTTCGTGCCAGGCGTCAAGGAGGGGCGACGCCTCTGCCTCCCGGTAGACCGTCGGGAATGCCTCACTGAATTGTTTGGGAGCCGATCGATAGAGAGCTTCAAGATCTTTGGCCGAGTCTGATGCCTTGAGGATTTGTTCTCTCATGAGTCTGTTTTACATAAAGCACTTTATTAGGCAAAGTAAAAATATTGATCGATGAGGAAATGGAGTGTTGGCGCTGGCTTCTATCGCGGCGATGATTGGGATCGTAAATAAAAATAGTTTTGTTTCGCCGGTTCGATGGCGACCTCAAAGGTGCAAACGTTCTGAAGCCGGTTTAGCTTCCGTTTGACAGTTGAAATCAGTTCTTCGAGCCGGTTTGGGTGGGCATGCCAGGCAACGACGACAGAAATCCCCTCTGTTTCTAAGGCCGGAAGGGCGAAGTTCATCGTATGGTGGGGCGCAATCTTGTTGGTGGCTTGGGGGCTTGAATACAAGCCGAGATTCACACGGACTCTTGCCGAGAGGTCGTTTGCCTTGATTGTGGGGTTTTGGTGATCGTTTGGAATTGAAACGAGGCCGATAGAGAGGGGGCGACTGCTCCGGTTTGAGACCGCGATGCTGGTGCTTAAGAGTTGTTCTGCCACGTCTAGGTTCGTTGGGGCTAGCCGTCTCAGGTGAAAGGGTATTGGTGATCTCAAGGGCGCGGGGAATGCGTTCTCCCGTATCGCGATCAATAACAAAAACAGCGCGATTATTCCGAGGATAGTGCTGCGCTTTGGCATTTTCAAAGGGGGCTCGGGTGTGGGGCTCCAAAGTCTGATAGGTTTACCTACCCCGATTCATGCCTAAAGTTTCGGTGCCGACATGCGTCGGGTGCCCATCGCGAAGACTTGCTTGCTGGATATCGCTCGGAATCGAACGTTCTTTAGGTTTATTGGTGTTTGAGAGTTGATCTTTGAAGAGAGATTTTCGAGTCTTTCCGAAATGCTAGCCGTGATTTCACCAGCCAAGACCTTGGATTTTGAAACCCCGCCGCTTACGGGGCGCTGTAGCTGTCCTGAGTTTTTGGATCATTCGCAATTGCTGATCAACAAGCTCAAGCGCTTGTCGGGAAAGAAATTGAGCAGCCTCATGTCGATCAGTCGCGATCTTGCCATCTTAAATAGTCAGCGTTACCAGGATTGGAATCCTCCCTTCACCCAAGAGAATTCAAAGCAAGCCCTGATGGCCTTCAAGGGGGACGTCTATACTGGTTTTGAGCTTGAGACCTTTCGAGAGGAAGATTTTAGCTACGCACAGGATCATTTGCGCATCTTGTCTGGACTCTATGGGCTTCTTCGTCCACTGGACTTGATTCAACCCTATCGACTCGAAATGGGAACGAAACTGCCGACGAGACGGGGCAAGGATCTCTATCGATTTTGGGGGGCGATTCCAACTACAGCGTTGAATGAAGCGCTCGTGGAGGGGGAGAGTGATGTGCTCCTCAATCTAGCATCCAATGAGTACTTTACCGCGGTCAAGACGAAGGAAATCAAGGCCCGAATCGTTACCCCAATCTTCAAAGATAAGAGTGGAGGACAGTATAAGGTGATCAGCTTCTTTGCCAAGAAAGCCCGAGGTGCGATGTCTGATTTTCTGATCCGAAACCGAATCACGGACCCGAATGGCCTCAAGGAATTCACGGGGCTCGGATACGAATACAACGCGGATTTGTCTGACGGCGATCAATGGACTTTCACGCGGGAACAAGCAGCCTAACTCTGCTTTAGTGATTGCAATAGTGATTCTTTCCTAAGGAGCTGAGAGCGCGGTCGGGGACGCCCATCGTGCTTTGTCCCAATTGCTTCGCACTGTCGATGACGTGAATGACGAAATGAAAAACTTGATTCTTGTGGCTGGTGAATCGTTGATTGACATGATCCCAGCCGGGGGAGGCTGTGAAAGCTATCAAGCTATTCCTGGAGGTTCGCCATACAACGTTGCGATGGCACTAGGGCGTCTTGGAATGTCCACGGGGTTCTTAGGGTGTTTTTCTCGGGATCACTTTGGTGAGCGACTTCGTGAAGGCCTGCTCGCTAGTGGCGTCGACCTCTCGTTTTCCAAGCGGGTGGCGTCGCTGTCTACGATTGGGTTTGTGACTCAACTCGAAGGCAAATCGGGACCTGATTATGCTTTTTATACGAAGGGCACGGCAGGGTGCGAACTTGAGGTGGATGATTTTACTAATCCTTTGGTATCCAAGATTCGAATGCTTCATGTCGGGTCCTTCTCACTGGCTGTTGAGCCGTTCGCATCGGCTGTTGAGAATTTGATATTCGGTCAGGATCATTCTGGGCGATTGCTCGCTATGGATATTAATGTTCGACCGTTCTTGGTGGGGAACCGGGAGTCCTTCATCGCTCGCATGGATCGGTTTGCGGGCGCGGTCAATCTCGTTAAGTTGAGTGATGAAGATCTCGCCTGGCTGTATCCTGGATGGAGTCTTGAGAAAGGCTGTGAGCATTACCTTGGGCTCGGTGCTGATCTTGTGGTTGTGACGCGAGGTGCTGCCGGGGTGTTCGCAGCGAACCGGCGAGGGACGGTAGAAGTGTCGGCTCCCAGCGTTGAGGTCATTGATACCGTCGGTGCCGGAGATACCTTTCAAGCGAATATGCTGGCGTCCCTCTTTGATCTCGATTGTTTTTCTGGCGAAGAGCTGGCGTCTCTCGATGCGGATGCTGTCCGGTTGATTCTCGAGAGAGCAGGAAAGGCGGCTGCTCTCAATTGCTGTCGCCAAGGATGCCAGCCGCCGACCCGTGAGGAATTAGAGGGGATTGATTCCCGATTTTAGTTGGTGTGTTTCTGGCGACTTTTGCTGCGTGCTATTCGTTCTTAGGAACCAAATGAAGGACTTGGCCGCCGCCTGAACTCAGTCTTACCTGAAGGGTGTCTCTCGAGCTCAAGGCCTCTTGCGACTTGCGAAGTTCGCGTGGCTTGGCTGAAGAGATATCTGCCCATCGGGTGATTTGATAGCGCTTATTCGGGAGAAAACTGAGAGGGATCTGGAGGGTGCGTTCCGTCGAATCTGTCATTGCGGCAATGTACCAGTCTTGATCACTTCTGCGTGCGATTACTAGGAAATCACTGACTTCACCCGCAAGAAATCGCGTCTCGTCCCACTCCGTTGGAACCTGTCTGATAAAGTCGAAACCAGGTTGATCTATGTAAGCACTTGGCGCGTCGCAGACCATTGGGACGGCGTTTTCGTAGGCAACGTACATGGCAAGGTGATGGCATCGGGTGCCGAGGACCATGGGGTTTTGATTTCGCGCCGCAAAGGATTCCGGGCGAACGTTAAGGAAGCCTCCGAGATGGTAGTCCATCGGTCCGGCGAGCATTCGGGTGAAGGGAACAGTGAGGTTGTGTTCTGGGGTGCAATCCTCGCTCCACTTGAGGTATTCGAGATTGAGGACCCCTTCGTGGTTCACCAAATTCGGATAGGTGCGCCGGAGTCCGGTCGGTTTCCATGCGCCATGGAACTGGATGCGAAGGTGATGTTTCGCTGCCACCTGAAGAACCTTTTCGCTCCACCTAATCATTTCTTGATCATCTCGATCGAGAAAATCGACCATGAGTCCTTCGATACCCCAGTTTTCATATTGGGCGAATGCTTCCTCGAGTCGTTTGCTGAGCGGCTCCCAATGAACCCACAAGCGAATACCCACCTCTCGTTTCTTTGCGTATTCCAGTGTTCGAAAGAACTCGAGTTCGGGACGAGGGCTTAGGATATCGGCATCGGAACTGGGCGCGAATCCACTGGCTGATTGCTGATACCAGGTAAAATTCTCGTCGGCGCAATCGATCGCGTGAAATTCGATGCCGTTATCGGCGCAGAAATCGATATAATGTTTGGCTGTGGCGTAGTTTGCTCCGATCTCGAAGTCAATCGGCTCGGGGTAGAATCCGTTCCACCAGTTCCAGGTGGTCTTCCCGAAGCGTATCCACGATGAATCGGGTATCGTGGACGGAGGGTTGAGTTTGAGAATCAGGTTTGATTCCAGGAGTGACCCCGCACTATCGCCGACCATAATGACCCGCCATGGAGTCGTGAAGGGGAGCGTTATTGTGGCTTTTTTCTCCGACTGCGCTGGCAGGGGAGAGAGATCGCTCCTGAGGCTTGTTCCGTCGGTGGATCTTGTGGCTCTCAAATACATGCCCGGATAGTTGCTAAGGGCCGCCTCAGTGATAGCGAGGGCGGGGCCATCGTCGTATTCCAACAGCAGCGGCGTGGCAATCAATGAGGTCTCTTGAAGACCGGCAAAGGGGGTGCGTTCGTATGTGGCCTCGTGTGAGGTCGTGTAGCTTGGCAAGTAAAGCGGCCACGCTAAGGAGGCTTTGGCGGGCTTAAACGTGGTGGTCTCATTGGCAATGCTTGTCGTCTGAACGCGGGCGGTGTTCTCGGTCAAATCGGTCTTGTGGATGGTATAGCGGAAGGCAATGCCGTCGTCGTATGCACGGCAGTCTAAAGTTACTTGCGGCGAACCCTGCTTCGTGGTCTTTAGTCGTATCGTCAATGCGTTGAAGCGATCAACGATTGGATTTTGTTTTCCTCCTGGTTGAAAGAAAGTGCTGTCATTGGCCATTCGTTGATGGCCTTCAATTTTTGCGTTCTCAAAGAGGAGGCCGTGAGGAGACGTCTCTAGTTGGAACCCTCCTGAGAGGAGATGTTGAGCGTCGCGCCTGACTTGATAGCCAGTGAGCACATTTTGAGAGTTCAAGATGGCTTTAAACTCGAGCCGCTGGTTGGGGGACCTGAGTTCGAGAGCTTCCATGCTCACTTCAGCAAGAAGTGAAAGGAATGGGAGGCAGAGGAGTGATGTCAGCCGTGGAGTCATTTGATTAGACGTTGCATGATCCAGTCATCGAAGATCGGTGCCCAACTCGGGTTGTTGTGAAATGCGTTGGGACCGTGGCCCCCAGTTTCAAAAGCAACTAGCCGAGCGGGAATGGAATGCGCGAGAAGAGCTTGGTAGTAACTGAGGGTATTCTCGATGGATACCACCTTGTCATCGGCAGCATGCAAGAGGAAGGTGGGAGGAGTCTTTCCCGAAACTTGTAACTCGTTGGAATACTGCTGAACGAGATCTTCGGATGCATCTGGCCCCAGCAGATTATTGCGTGATCCCCGATGGGTGATTCCCGTTTTCATCGAAATCACAGGATAGAATAGAATGGAGAAGTCAGGGCGGCTGCCGTGCTGTTGAATCGGGTCTTCAGCCTTGGGATTTGGTGGCACGAAGGTGTTCGAAACGGTACTCGCGAGATGGCCGCCGGCCGAGAATCCCCATATCCCCACTTGCCCGGGATGGATTCGCCATTCTCTTGCTTTGGCTCTGACGATCTGAATGGCTCTCCGAGCGTCTTCCGCTGGAATCTTGTGGTGTTGGTTGGGGAGGCGATACTTAACGACGATTCCGGCGATGCCTCGGCGGGCTAGCATAGCCGCGATTTGTTCGCCCTCAGAGTCTGCACAGACAACGCCGTAACCTCCTCCAGGTGTGATGACCACGGCAATTCCTGTGGCTCGGTTTGGCTGGGGAAGGTGGATGGAGAGGCTAGCTTGCGAGATGTTACCTATGCAGCCCCCTTGCTTTTCCGGTCCGCTAAGTCCATTTTCTTCCGGAGGCGCTTGATCCCAGACCGGAAGATGAAAGACTTCTGCAGCGTGCAGTGTCAGGGATAGGACAGCTCCTGTGAGTGTCAGGATTGATAGGAAGATCGATTTCATCGGCCTGGTTGGTTAGCTGAGTTCGTTAAAAAGCGCGCCATTGCGTTGAAGTCCGTCCGCAAAGTTGACGAACTCGCTATTATTGACCAGTAGTTGTGCTCCCTGGTTTCGTCGCTTCTTCATTTCGTCCAGCGAGAAAGCCGGGCCACCAAATGCCTTTCCGTGTTTCTGGCAGGCCTTGGCGACGATCTCCCAAGCATCGTCAATACTCATTTCCTTGGTCTGACGGAGGCGCAGGCCTAGATCCCCTGGTCCGATGAAGATCATGTCAACCCCTTCGACGGCAGCGATGGCATCGACATTGTGAACCGCTTCTGGGGTTTCGATGATGACGGTGAGAAAAGTCTCCTGGTTGGCCCATGCCGTGTAGTCGTCAGGATCGTGCAGATTGAAATCAGAGTCGAGCCCGGCGTTGTCGATGCCTCGATCCCCGAGCGGAGGAAACTTGGTGGCCTGAACCAACATTCGCGCTTTTTCCACGGTTGAGACGTGGGGAATGAGCAGGCCTGCCACGCCGTCTTCCAGATAGCGATAGAGTCCGGTTTTCTCCAGGGTCGGTGGGCGAACCATGACATCGATGTCGTGCAGGTGAGCATGGGCGAGGATCGATTGGAGCTCACGAATGCTGAGAGCGCGGTGCTCCATATCCAGCCAGACGCAGTCGTAGCCTGCCCGGGCCGCGTGGGCAAGATAGCCGGGGATGTAATGCCCGAGTACACAGGTGCGAATGGCTTCTCCCTGGCGGATTCTAGCGAGAGTCTTGCTTTTTCTCATGAAAGGAATTTTGGCGCGTGGCGAGAATTGAATTGGGTTCTTTCTGTCTTAGCCTCTGATTGTCTCGGTTCTGGGCTGGGTGCCTGCAATTGTCAACTTGATTTCTTCATTGCCATAGGGTGCTTGTGATCGGTAACACAGATCCATGATGTTCCAAGCTCGTCGATTTTTAGTGATATGCGGATTTTTGGTTTCCGTGCTTTTTTGCCACGCGCAGGAAACCGTTGATATAGAACGTCTTGATCCGAACATGACCTTAACCAAGGCGGATAGTGATGGAATCGCTTGGTTGGATCCTCGCTCGGCACCGTTTCGATTGGTCGGATTTCCTTGGATTGGGGAAGATCATGTTTATCGGCGTCTTCCAGTCGAGCCAGATTGGGAAATTCGAGGCCCAGTGGATAGTCTGGCGAATTGCACGGCCGGAGGGCAGATTCATTTTCGATCGAACAGCCAACGAATCCTCTTGCGAGTGAGGTTGAGACAGCCCTCTGGAATGTACCATATGCCTGCCACGGGGCAGAGCGGATTTGATCTCTATCTCGGGGAACCTGGAAAACAACGGTACTTTTCGACCTCTCGGTTTGACGCGAACGCTGGCGACTATGAAGTGACGCTCTTCGAAGGGAATGAGGCGCTCCGTCACTTTACCTTGAATTTCCCGCTCTACAATGGTGTTGAGGCGGTTGAGATTGGTGTGGTCGCGGGGGCGAGCGTCTCGTCTCCGATGCCCTTTAGTGCTCCTGGGAAAATCATTGTCTATGGGACGTCGATCACCCAAGGGGGGTGTGCCGCCAGGCCAGGGATGGCGTATTCTAATATCTTGAGTCGTTGGCTCAACGTGGAATTTGTCAATCTGGGGTTCTCGGGTAATGGGCGGGGTGAACTTGCCTTGGCCAAACTCATTTCTCAAATCGACAATCAGTCGCTGGTGATCTTGGACTACCAAGCCAATGCCGGTGAAACGATTCGAGATACGCTTGAGCCATTTATTGAAGAGTTGCGGCGCACGCGGCCTCAAATCCCCCTGCTCGTGATCTCCAAGATTCGTTATGCTGCCGAGATTGCGGATGAAGCACGGATGAAGGCGGCTGTTTCACTGGCCGCCTTCCAGAAAGCCTTGGTGGAACGGCTGAGAACACAGGGAGATCGTCATATTCACTTCCTTGATGGTGCTGGGCTGCTCGGAGAGTCGGCAGACGAGTGTACGGTGGACGGCGTGCATCCCACGGACCTGGGTTTTATGAGAATGGCAGAGGGGATTGCCCCGGCCATTCAACGCATTCTTGAGCTATCCTCGGAATGAGCGGAAAGAGATTCTCCGGCCATTGGTGGCAGGCGTAGTGCGGGGCCGAGTGCTTACTGAGGTCTCGGCCTTGAGGGAATCCAGGAGTCTTGTCTCTTGAAGAAGGCACGGTTTGAACTCCTATGGGCTGTTTGAAGAGAGGGGGGCGTGGTTCGGTAGTAATCGCAAAGAGGTTTCACCTTCTGGATTCTCGTCGAATTCGTTTTCCTGCTCGTCAATCGATTCTGTTTGGCTAGGGTTCGTGCATGTCAAAACGGCTTTTTTTATTGGATGGGATGGCCTTGGTCTATCGAGCCCATTTTGCGTTTGCGACTCGGCCGATTTTGACGAGCGCTGGATTTAACACTTCAGCGCTCTTTGGTTTCACCAACACGCTCTTGGATCTGATTAACAAACACGAGCCAACTCACCTCGCGGTTGCCCTCGATACCCCCGAACCAACGGCTCGGCACCGTGAGTGCCCTGCTTACAAGGCGCAACGAGAAGCCATGCCCGAAGACCTGAGCGCAGCTTTGCCACACCTGGATCGGCTTTGCGAGGCCTTTAGGATTCCTCTGATCAAAGCGCCTGGCTTCGAGGCAGACGACATTGTCGGAACCTTGTCGCGTGAGGCAGAAGGGGATGGCTATGAAACGTACATGGTGACACCTGATAAAGATTTTGCCCAACTTGTTTCGCCGTCGACCTTCATGTTGAAGCCCGGACGGAAGGGAGATGACATCGAGATTCTCAAAGTTCCCGAGATTATTGAAAAATGGGGGATCGAGCGTCCCGAGCAAGTCATTGATATTCTGGGACTCTGGGGAGATGCCTCTGATAATATTCCCGGCGTGCCTGGGATTGGCCAGAAAACCGCCAGTAAGCTGATTCTCAAGTATGGGAGTATTGAAGGGCTACTTGAGCACTTGGAGGATTTGAAGGGCAAACAGAAGGAGAATCTAACGAATCATCGCGATGATGCTCTCTTGTCGAAGCGATTGGCAACGATTGATCGTGACGTTCCCTTAGAAATCGCTCTCAAGGACCTTGCACGGCAATCGCCTGACGACGAGTTGCTGCGGTCTCTCTGTGTTGAGTTTGAATTCAATTCGATTGGGCGTCGTCTTTTTGGTGCCGATTTCAAAGCGGGGCGGGGAAGTGCCAAGGACGAGCCGGCTGAATTCAAACTTGTCTCCGATGATGCCTCACCCGATCCCTCGGAAACCCCGGAGGCCAAGACCCACCTGAGTGATCTTTCGACCGTTGACCATGTCTATCGGTGTGTGGATACGGAGGCAGATCGTGAAACACTTCTACAAGAACTTCGGGCGCAGTCGATCGTTTGTTTTGACACTGAAACAACGGGACTCGATCCCAAAACGGCAACGATCATTGGAATCGCCTTCTCCTTCAAAGATCATCAGGCCTACTATGTTCCCGTCATCCCTTACGATGATTCAGGCCTGCCCAAGTCATTGTCGGACGATGGGCAACCCCTCCTCGAATACTTTCGGGAATTTCTTGAAGATGCTTCGATTGCCAAGGTGGGACATAATCTGAAATACGATCTGAGCGTGCTCCGTTGGTATGGCATCAACGTTGGAGGAGCGATTCATGACACGATGTTGATGCATTGCCTCATCGAGCCCGAGCTACGGCATGGAATGGACTATTTGGCTGAAATGTATTTGGGCTACTCTCCTGTCTCGATTACGACCTTGATTGGCGAGAAGGGGAAAGATCAGAAAGACATGATGAGTGTGCCTCTTGAAAAACTCGCGGACTATGCCGCTGAGGACGCGGATATCACCTGGCGCCTCTACGGTCTCCTTCAGCCTAAACTCGTTGCTGCGGAGCAAGAATCGGTATACTCCAAGATTGAGGCGCCGCTAATACGGATTCTGGTTGATATGGAGTATGAGGGCGTCCGGCTTGATTCGGAAGCCCTTCATCAATTCTCGATTCAACTCGCCGAACAAATCGAGCAGCTTGAGAAGGACATTTACGAGCTGGCTGGCTCGGAATTCAATCTAAACTCTCCGAAGCAGCTGGGTGAGGTGTTGTTTGGTGAAATGAAATTGGTCGAAAAACCGAAGAAGACAAAGACCGGGCAGTATGCGACCAATGAACAGGTTCTGATGACCTTGGCTGCTGAGCATGAGGTGGTTCGAAAGATCTTGGATTATCGAACGGCGACGAAGCTTAAATCGACCTACGCGGATACCCTTCCTGAAACGATCTTTGATCGCACCGGTCGGGTTCATACGACTTATCATCAAGCAGCTACTGCTACTGGGCGATTGAACTCGCAATCTCCGAATTTGCAAAACATTCCGATTCGAACCGACTTGGGGCAGGAGATTCGACGTGCCTTTGTGGCCCGCGAGAAAGGGTTTTGTCTATTGTCGGCTGATTATTCGCAGATTGAACTACGGATCATCGCGGCCTTGAGTAAGGACGAAGGTATGAAGGCCGCGTTTGAAAGCGGTGAAGACATCCATACCGCGACGGCCGCCAAGGTCTTCGGGGTTTTTCCTGAAATGGTTACCCCTGACATGCGACGAAAGGCAAAGATGGTCAATTTTGGAGTCGCTTATGGCATTTCCGCGTTCGGATTGTCTCAACGTTTGGGGATAGCGCGCAAAGAGGCGGCAGAAATCATTGAGCAATTCTTTGCCAATTTTCCCGGAATTAAGGGATACATCGATCAAACAATCGAATTCGCGCGGGAACATGGCTACGTCAAAACGGTTAGTGGCCGGCGGCGTTACCTTCGTGATATCAACTCGGCCAATGGAACCGTGAGATCCGGTGCGGAGCGA